>Ga0080064_1000375_pt1 | contig 124435 bp, 100 predicted proteins | sample Subgrocontami54m_FD_69260 | JGI IMG/M metagenome (GOLD analysis project Ga0080064, IMG submission 69260) | Subsurface groundwater microbial communities from S. Glens Falls, New York, USA - GMW46 contaminated, 5.4 m (SPADES assembly) (version 2) ...
CGTGAGCTTCTTTTCGAGTCAGATGGGGTGATTGGGGTCTCGCCCGGGTAATCCAGGTGGCTGCTCCTCTCGGGATGAGAGAACGTGGTCCGGTGTCGATCGGCCACAAGCATCGAGGAGGAGCAGCCGTGGGTTATTTTGCCGGATTGGACGTGTCGCTGGAAGAGACCGCGATCTGCATCGTCGATGACGCCGGGCGGATCGTGTGCGAGGCGCGGGCGGCGAGCGAGCCGGAGGCGCTGGTCGCGTTCTTCGGGGTATGCGGGATGGCGATGGAGCGGGTCGGGCTGGAGGCGTGCTCGCTGACGGCCTGGCTGCATCAGGGGCTGACGGAGGCCGGCATTCCGGCGACCTGCATCGAGGCCCGCCGAGCCAAGGCGGCGATGGGCGCGATGCCGAACAAGACCGACCGCAACGACGCGCGCGGGATCGCGCAGATCATGCGCACCGGGTGGTATCGCGCGGTGCACGTGAAGAGCCCATCCTGCCGCTCCTGGCGGGCTCTGCTCACGGCGCGACGGATGGTGCTCAACAAGCGGCGCGATATCGAGAACGGCGTGCGGGCGCTGCTGCGCGAGGCCGGGCTGAAGGTCGGCGCGCCGAGCCGCAAGGACTTCCCGGCGCGGGTGCGCGAGCTTGCCGCCGGTGACGCCGTGCTGCTCGGCCTGACCGAGTCGCTGCTGTCGGTCATCGACGTGATGACCCGTCAGACCGAGAAGCTGACCAAGCGGGTGCTCGACGAGGTCCGCGTCGAGCCCACGTGCCGACGCCTGATGACGGTGCCCGGCGTTGGCCCGCTCACCGCGCTCGCGTTCCGCGCCACCGTCGACCGGCCCGATCGCTTCCGAAAGTCGCGCGACGTGGGCGCGCATCTCGGTTTGACGCCGCGACGATACCAGTCGGGCGAGACCGATGTGCAGGGCCGCATCAGCCGGTGCGGCGACGAGCTGGCCCGCACGGCGCTCTATGAGGCGGCCCATTCGCTGCTGATCCGCAGCACCAGGTGGTGCGCGCTGAAAGCCTGGGGCATGCAGGTTGCCAAACGGCGTGGCATGGCCAGGGCGCGGGTCGCGGTCGCCCGCAAGCTCGCGGTGATCCTGCACCGGATGTGGAGCGACGGATCCGAGTTCCGCTGGGGCAGGCAGGTCACGACGACGACAGCCGCCGCATGACGGGGGGAGTTATAGTTTCCGCCTGAAGAGGCGGCGCCGCGTCGTTCCCGTGGGGACGATGGGCGAGGCGATCTCGTTGAGAGTCCGGAGCCGGAGGGCAGCGATGCCCCGAAGGTCGCGGGACAGATTGAGACGCCTCGCCCTCCTGACCCCATCATGCGGCGGCCCTGCGCCGACCGCGAAGAGAAGCGAGTGACCCGCGGGAATGACATGAGGCGAGAGAGGCAGCTTGACCTCAACAACCCCAATCAGAGAAGACTCTTAGATTTATATACTTATCATGAGTCTTAAGTTCGTCCGCAGATAAAATACCAATCTCATCAATCAATAATTTTGGAGCTACGTCTGAAGTCAAAGATCTTTCATTGTGTGAGAACGGCCGAGCGTAGCAAATTATAGCCATCGATTGTAAAGCTTCGAGTACGATCGAGTCGCCAGACTCAAGCTGTTTTGCCTTCTTGAGATACTGCAAAGCATCCCTGAGATCGCCTTCTGCGATCACGAATCGCGTACGTTGTTTGTCAGTGGATATTGTCATCTCACCACGCGGTCCAGCCGCCGTCGACCAAGAGGCTCGACCCGGTGACGAGGCCGGCGGCGGGCGAGGCGAGGAACACCACGGCGTGGGCGACCTCGTCGAGGGTGCCGAGCCGGCCGAGCGGGATGCGGTTCAACACCCATTCACGGAATTTCGGGTCGTCGAAAAATGGCTTGGTCAATGGCGTGAAGATAAAGGTCGGGGCGATCGACACGACGCGCACGCCTAGCGGCGCCAATTCGACCGCCATCGCCTTGGTCAGCCCCTCGACCGCGTGCTTGGTCATTACATAGACGGTGCGGTTCAGTTCCGAGCCGACATGGCCCATCTGCGACGACATGTTGATGATGACGCCGCTCCCGGATTCTCTTCCCTCGGCGCCCCGCACCATCAGCCGCGCGCCAGCCTGCGCCACGCGGAACAAGGCGCGGACATTGAGGTCGAGCAGCCGGTCGAGGGTCGCTTCGTCGACCTCTAGAAACGGCTGCGGCCGGTTCACCCCGGCGTTGTTGACCAGAATGTCGAGCGCGGCGATGCCGGCAAACGCGGCCTTGACCGCCGCCGCGTCGGTCACGTCGAACGGCAATGCCCGGGCGATGCCGCCCCGCGCGCCGATCTCCGCGGCGAGTGCATCGAGTTCGCTCGGGGTGCGGCTATTGACCAGGATTTCGGCGCCGGCATCGGCGAGGGCCAACGCGATGGCGCGGCCGAGCCCGCGCCCGGCGCCGGTCACCAGCGCCACCTTGCCGTCGAGCCGGAATGGGCCGGGCGAGGCGATCACGCGGCTATCGGCCGATGCCGCCGACATGCGCGTCGAGCAAGGCCCAGGCGGCGGGGTCGAAGCGCGCCTGCCAGCGCGCGTAGAACTCGCCGAGCCTGACGCGGAAGCTGGCGCCGTCGGCGGTGTTGACGATCATGCCCAGCCGCCGCAATTCGCCCGCGCCGGCGGCGTTGATCGCCTCGACATCCTGGCGCTGCAACAGCGCGTATTTCTCGGCGTTGCGGTCGACGACGTTCTGGATGTCGCGCGGCAATGCCTGCCACGAAATGTTGTTGGCCAGCATCGTAAAGCCCGACCACCAATGGCCGGTCAGGCTCAGATGGGTTTGTACCTCGTACAATTTCAGCGATAGCACGACGCCGAGCGGGTCGGTCTGCCCATCGAAAATCTTGGCCTTCAGCGCGTCGTACATGCCGCTGAACGGCACCATGCCGGCCTCGGCCCCGAGGGTCTTCCAGAAATCCGCCGCCAGCGCGCCGCCCGGCGAGCGGATCTTGAGCCCGGCCACATCGTCCGCGGTCTCGATCGCCCGCGCGCTGGTGGTGATGTGGTGAAACCCGTTGAGCCATGAGCGGCGAAACGCGTGCAGCCCGGCTCGGTCCAACTCGGCGCGGATCACATCGCCGAGCGCTCCGTCGAGCGCGCCGAACACCGCGGCGAGATCGGCGAACACGTAGGGTAGCATCGGCAGCGCGCTCGACGGGGCGACGCCGCTCAACCCGGCGCCGGACACGAAGAATTCGAGCGCGTTGCTCTGCAGGTCTGCGAACATCCGCGGGTCGGGGCCGAGCCGGCTCTCGGGAAACACGTCGAGCCGGAACTCGCCGTCGGTCTCCTTGCCGATCGCCTCCGCCATCTCGGCCAGCCGCCGCGCGGTCGGGCTGTGGGCGGGCTGGTTGACGCCGAGGCGATAGCTGAAACGGGCGGCGCGGCTGGCGGACATCGTCTGGGTTCCTCTCCCGGGGCGGCCCGCGTTGAGGGGGCCGGCATCAGCCTACTCGCAAGGGCCTTACCGTTAAAACGCCCTTGAGCGCCGTCGATTGGCCTCGGCGTGCAGCGCGGCTGGAATCGCATTTTCTAGGTGGCTCGCTGCCCGCTCTTGACAGCGGCCCGGCCGACGCATACCAAAGGCTAGTTCCGTGGTGATTTGAGCCGACTGGCTTGCGCGCCACGTTAAATAACGCGCTAAAAGGTCGGGAGTTCGAAAGGAACCCTGGCCCGCGCGGACCGGGGTTTTTGTTTGCCCGGACCGGCGCGTGGCCGCAACCGGAGAGCCCGCGCGATGGCCAAGCCCCTGCTGCCCCCCGATCTCGTCAGCCAATTCGCCCCCGCCACGATCCTGGTGCGCGGCGGCAGCACCCGCAGCGACTACGAGGAGACCTGCGAGGCGCTGTATTTGACCTCGGGCTTTGTCTACGGCACCGCCGCCGAGGCTGAGGCGGCCTTCGCCAACGAAGGCTCGCGCTACGTCTATTCGCGCTACCGGAACCCCACGGTAGCGATGTTCGAGGAGCGGCTACGGCTGCTCGAAGGGGCGGAAGCCTGCCGCGCCACCGCCAGCGGCATGGCTGCGGTGTTCGCCTCGCTGTTGTGCAAATTGCGCGCCGGGGACCGGGTGGTGGCGAGCCGGGCGTTGTTCGGCTCGTGCCTCTACATCGTCGCCGATCTGCTGCCGCGCTACGGCATCGAGACCACCTTGGTCGACGGCCGCGACCTGTCGGCCTGGGAGGCGGCATTGGCGCCGGGGGCGGCGGTGACCTTTTGCGAAAGCCCGTCCAACCCGGCGATGGACATCATCGATATCGCCGAGGTCGCGCGGCTGACCCATCGCGCCGGCGGCATCCTCGTTGTCGACAACGTGTTCGCGACGCCGCTATTGCAAAAGCCGATGACGCTCGGCGCCGACGTCGTCGTCTACTCGGCGACCAAGCATATCGACGGGCAGGGCCGCGCGCTCGGCGGCGCGATCCTCGCTTCCGAGAAATACATCAAGGAGGATCTCGGGCTGTTTTACCGCCACACCGGCCCGTCTTTGAGCCCGTTCAACGCGTGGCTATTGCTGAAAGGGCTGGAGACGTTGGAACTGCGGGTCGAGCGGCAGTGCCGCACCGCGATCGCGATCGCGCAATTCCTCGAAGCCCACCCCAAGATCACCCGGGTGATCTATCCCGGCCTGCCGAGCCACCCGCAATACGAATTGGCACGGCGCCAGATGAGTGCGGGCGGCACCGTCGTCGCCTTCGACATCGCAGGCGACAAGGCGGCGTGCTTCCGCTTTCTCGACGCGCTGCGGCTCGTCGACATCTCCAACAATCTCGGCGATTCGAAAAGCATCATCACCCACCCGGCGACGACGACCCATTCGCGCCTGAAGCCCGAGGCGCGGGCCGAGCTTGGCATCGGCGACGAATTGGTGCGGCTATCGGCCGGGCTAGAGGCCGAAGGCGATCTGCTGCGCGACCTCGACCGCGCTCTGGCGCTCGTTTAGCTTAAAACAGTTGTGTAATTATTATTTTGACAGTCTATTGATGTTGTAATTAGCTGAACCACGTATTAAGGCCGGCATTTTGCCCGCCTCTCCGCCATAGGTGCGCCGTGGTTCAGCCTACCGCCCAGATCGACGCGATTTCCAAGCCCGAGGCGATAAAGCAGCAGAGCCGCCAGTTGCGCGGGCATCTGGCGCAAGACCTCGCAAACACCGCCGAGCCCTTCGACAAGGAGGGCTACGCGCTGCTCAAGTTCCACGGGATCTATCAGGGCTATGACCGCGACAGCGCGACCGAGCGCAAGCAGCGCGGCGACGACAAGATCTGGCAGTTGATGGTGCGCGTGCGCATTCCCGGCGGGCGGCTGACCGCCGATCAATATCTCGCGCTCGACGCCCTCGCCGACGACTATGCCAACGGCTCATTGCGGGTCACGACGCGTCAGAGCATCCAGTTCCACGGCGTGCTCAAGCCGGGGATCAAGGCGGCGATGGGCGACATCAACCGCGCCCTGCTGACCACCCTGGCCGCCTGCGGCGATGTCGTACGCACGGTGACGACGGTGCCGGCGCCGATCCGCGATGCGGTGCACGACCGGCTCGAAGCCGACGCCCGCCTGCTGTCGCGCGAATTACTCCCGACCACCGGCGCCTATCACGAGATCTGGGTCGACGGCGAGAAATGGAGCGAGGCGGGCGCCGCCGCCGACGCGCCCGACCCGCTCTACGGCGAGCGCTATCTGCCGCGCAAGTTCAAGATCGGCGTCGCGATTCCCGGCGACAACACGATCGACGTGCTGACCAACGATCTCGGCATCGTCGCGCTCTACGAAGGCAACACGCTGACCGGATACAATTTCTATCTTGGCGGCGGTCACGGCATGACCCACAACAACGCCAAGACCTATCCGCGGATGGCGACGGCGGTGGCGTTCGTCGAGGCCGACGATCTGCTCGAGGCGGCCAAGGCGGTGGTCCGGCTGCATCGCGATTACGGCGATCGCGGCAACCGCCGTCACGCGCGGCTCAAATACGTGATCGCCGAGCGCGGCGAGGTATGGGCGCGCGCGCAATTGTCGGCCGATCTCGGCAAGACGTTGATGCCGTGCCGCGATCTGCCGGCGTTCGAGGTGCCGGATCATCTCGGCTGGCACGAGCAGGGCGACGGCAAGCTTTATCTCGGCGTGCCGATTTCGAGCGGCCGCATCGCCGACGACTCGCGCTCGCGTATCCGCACCGCGCTGCGCGAGATTGTTACCAAGTTCGGTTGCGACCCGATCCTGATGCCAAGCCAGGACATCATCCTCAGCGAGATCGACCCCGCCGACCGCGCCGCGATCATCGCAATATTGCGCGAGCACCACGTCCGCCTCGCCGAGGACATGGTGCCGGCCGAGCGCTGGGCCCTGGCGTGCCCGGCCTTGCCGAGTTGCGGTCTCGCCTTAACCGAGGCCGAGCGCGTGCGCGACGAACTCGTCGGCGAGATCGTCGAGCGCATGGCGCGCTGGGGTCTCGAACGCGAACGCCTCAGCATCCGCGTCACCGGCTGCCCCAACGGCTGCGTCCGCCCGTATAGCGGCGATATCGGTATCGTCGGGCGGATCCCCGGGTTTTATTCAATCTATGTCGGCGGCGATTTCGAGGGTACCCGCCTCAACGAGGAAGTCGCCAACCGCATCGTGCTCGGCGACGTCGCCGACACGCTTGACCCACTGTTCGCCTTGTTCGCCGACCAGCGCCGGATCGGCGAGGGGTTCGGCCAGTTCTGCCATCGCTGGGGCGTCGCCGAATTGCGCGAATTGGTCGCTGCCGCGCGCGCCAAGGCCCGCGGTCCATGACGGCGGCTAGAAACTAGGCTACGCTGACCCCCAATCGTTAACTCGTGAAAGAGGTGGGTCATGGGCATCGTCGTCGCCGTGATGGCGCAGGGCACGATGGGCGCCGGGGTCGGGCGTAGGCTCCACGAGAGCGGCGCCGAGGTGCGGACCCTACTGTCGGGGCGCAGCCCCGCCAGTGCCGAGCGGGCCAACGCCGCCGGCATGAAGTCGGCGGCGGACGAGCGCGCGCTGCTCGACGGCGCCGATTTCTTTCTGTCGATATTGCCACCGGGTGAGGCCGAGGCATTGGCGCACCGGCTGGCGCCCGCATTGTCCGCCCTCGCCAAAAAGCCGATTTATGTCGATTGCAACGCGATCAGCCCGCAGACCGCGCAGCAGGTCGGCGCGATCGTCGAGCAGAGCGGCGCCACCTTTGTCGATGGCGGCATCATCGGTGGCCCGCCGCGGGCGGGGTATTCCGGGCCGACGATCTACGCCTCCGGCCCCGCCGTCGGCCAGACCGCCGTATTGCGCGACTGGGGCCTCGACTGGCGCGCGATCGACGGACCGATCGGCGCCGCCTCCGGCCTCAAGATGTCCTATGCCGGGATCACCAAGGGCACCACCGCGATCGCCGCGGCGATGCTGCTCGGCGCCGCCCGGTTTGGCTGCGGCGAGGCGCTGATCGCCGAATTGTCCAAGAGCCAGCCGGAAATGCTGAAACGCATGCGCGGCGGTATCCCCGGCATGTACGACAAGGCCTATCGCTGGGTCGGCGAGATGGAGGAGATCTCGGATTTCCTCGGGTCGAACCCGCCGTCGCGCGACATGTACGCCGCGATCGCCCGGCTCTACGAATACCTCGCCGCCGCCGAAGCGGAAGCGGCGCCCGGCCCCGACAACGCGATCAAGACCCTCGATCGCGCGCTGGGGCGGTAGCCGCAAATGGAAGATTCCAGAGGCCGCTTCCCCCGGGCACGTCCCGGGGGTCCATGCGTCGCTTCAGAAAATTCGTGGATGGCCGGGCCAAGCGCGGCCAAGGCGTATATTGTAAAGGAGGATCGCCAATGACCGGTTCACCGCAACTCCGCCCACTGGGCGAGGCGCTCGGCACCGAGGCGCTGGGCATCGATTTGTCGAAGCTCGACGATTCCAATTTCGTGTGGGTTCGGCAGGCTTTCGCCCAGCACCCGGTGCTGGTGTTCCGCGACCAGCACCTCGCCGCCGAGGAATTGGCCGCGTTCGGGCGGCGCTTCGGCACGCCGCGCATCCACGCGCTGGTCGGCTATCGCTATCCGGGCGTGCCGGAGGTTTCGTGGCTGCGCAATGTCGACGACGCCGGAAATATCGACTGGTACGGGGTCAAGCGCGCGACCGACTGGCATACCGATTCGACCTTCGAGGAAGAGCCGCCGTTGCTGGCGATGCTGCACGCGCTCGAAGTGCCGAAATCCAAGGGCGGGACCATGTTCGCCGATATGTGCGCCGCCTACGACGCGCTGCCGCCGGCGATGAAGGACCGGCTCGCCGCCCTTACCGGGCTGCACGGCCGCACCGACGGCCCCGCCGGCACGCGGCTCTACGACCCGGTCGAGGAAGCGCGGATGACCGACAAGGTCTACGAGGAGCAGCGCCGCCCGGCGGTGGTGCCGCATCCGGTCACCGGCCGGCCGATCCTGTTCGTCAACCCGATGCACGTGCACGGGTTCGACGGCATGGCGAAGGACGCCGCCTGGGGGTTGATCGAGGAATTGGCGGCGCACGCGACGCAGGAGCGGTTCGTCTACTACCATTCCTGGCGGGTCGGCGACCTGTTGATGTGGGACGAGCGGCGCACGATGCACCGCGGCGCCGGCGACTACGCGCCCGAGGAGCGCCGGGTGATGCTGCGCACCATCGTGTATCCGCACTAGGTTGTAGGGGCGGAAAAGCGCGGCGCATTCCACCAGGCTGGGTCAGCTCGCGCGGTTCATAGGCGGAAGACGCTTCGCTCTTCCGCCCTACATCTGATCGCCGCCGCCGCTATCCCTCCGCGACCTTGTGGCAGGCGAGGTGCTCCAGCACCCGCACCAGGCCGGAATGGTCCCAGGCCTTGCCGCCGAGCGCGGTGGCGGCGTTGAACAATTCCTGCGTCGTCGCGGTATTGGGCAACGAGATGCCGAGGGCGCGCGAGCCGCTGAGCGCCAGGCTCAGATCCTTCTGGTGCAATTCGATGCGGAAGCCGGGGTCGAAGGTGCGCTTGATCATGCGTTCGCCGTGCACTTCGAGGATGCGTGACGCGGCGAATCCGCCCATCAAGGCCTCCCGTACCTTGGCCGGGTCGGCGCCGGCCTTCGACGCGAACAATAGCGCCTCGCCGACCGCCTCGATCGTCAGCGCGACGATGATCTGGTTGGCGACCTTGGTGGTCTGCCCGGCGCCGACCCCGCCGACCAGGGTGATGTTCTTGCCCATCAATTCGAACAGCGGCTTGACCCGGGCGAACGCGGCCTCGGAGCCGCCGACCATGATCGTCAGCGAGGCCGCCTTGGCACCGACCTCGCCGCCCGATACCGGCGCGTCGACATAGTCGCAGCCCTTCTTGGCGATCTCGGCGGCGAATTCCTTGGTCTCGATCGGCGAGATCGAACTCATGTCGACGAGTGTCTTGCCCGCCGACAGGCCGGCGGCGACGCCGTCGGCGCCGAACAATACGTCGCGTACGTCGGGCGTGTCGGGAACCATGACGATGATCACCTCGGACCGCTCGGCGATCTGCTTCAGCGTGTCGCAGACCGTCGCGCCGGCCTCGCGCACTGGCGCGGGCAGGGTGCGCTTGCCATAGACGTAGAGTTCGTGCCCGCCCTTCAGCAGGTTGAGGGCCATCGGGTGCCCCATGATGCCAAGTCCGATGAAACCGACTTTCATATTCCCTCTCCGTGCTGACCCGTGCCCTAACTTGCGACGGCGTGCGGCGACAACACAATTCTACCATCTTCGCTCGCGATGCTAGCATCGAACGCGGTGCCTGATATCCGCGGTGAACGCTGGTGGGAGTGATCGATGCTGCGCGCGGTGTCCATGCTGGTTTTGCTTGTCGTCGGTGCCGTGTCGGGCCTGCCCGCCAAAGCGCAGGAATACCAGTCGAAGGAATTGGCCGAGGCCGCTGCCGCCTATCGCGAGGAACTGCTCGACAGCGTCGCGGCGAGCAAGCGCCAGCCCAATATGATCAAGCGCCTGAAGCGCGATGCCGAGGCCGAATTCCGCCTCAAGCGCTATGCCCAGGCGATCGAAGACCTGACCCGCGCGATCACCCATGGCGCTGATGACGGGGTGACCTGGCTGCGCCTCGCCGAGGCCCAGTTCGCCGCCCGCAACGATCACACGATGGCGAGCGCCTACAACGCCTATCAGCGCGCGACCGATCCGGTCGACCGCGCCAACGCGCTGTTCGTGATCGGCCGCGACCTCGATCGCCACAACAAACAGAAGGACGCGCTCGCGGTGTTCCGCGCCGGGCTCGGACTCAGCAAGTCGCCGGCGGTCGCCGAACGGATCGCGCAATTGGAGCGGCTCACCGCCTTCCGGGTGACCAAGGTCGAGGTGCGCGCCGACGCCGACGTGCCGCGCCTGTGCATGCGGCTCAACGAAAAGGTCGCGACCAAGAGCGACGTATCGTACGGCGCCTTTGTTCGTAGCGCGCCGAATGTCGACGGCATCGTCACCGCGCGTGGCGACACCTTGTGCCTCGACGGGCTAAAGCACGGCGCGACCTATGAGGTCGAATTGCTGGCGGGGTTTCCGGCGGCGAACGGCGAGACCACGCGGGAGACCTTCAAGACCCGCATCGTCGTGCCCGACCGCAAGCCGAAGATCAGCTTCACCGGCACCGGGTATGTCTTGCCGCGCGAGGGCAGTGCCGGATTGCCGGTCACGACGATCAATCTCGACCGGGTCAAGGTGCGGCTGTTGCGGGTCAACGAGCGCAACCTCGTCCCCAGCATCGACGCCGACAAATTGACCTTGAGCTTTGGCTCCGACGATGTCGAGGAGGTGATCAACCGCACCGGCAGCCTGGTGTGGAGCGGCGAGATGACGATGACCGGCGAGCGCAACCGCGCGGTCGTGACCGCGATCCCGCTGAAGGATGTGTTGAAGGACAAAGGGCCGGGCGTCTATCTCGCCGTGGTCGAGCGCGCCGACGTCAAGGAGGGCGAATATACCGAGCCGGCGACCAACTGGGTGCTTGTCTCCAATCTCGGGCTGACTTCGTACAGCGGCACCGACGGGATGGCATTGGCGGTGCGCTCGCTCGACGACGCCAAGCCGATCGCCGGCGTCACGTTGAAGCTCTACGCGCGCAACAACGCCGAGCTGAGCTCGGTTACCAGCGATTCAGACGGCATCGCGCGTATACCCGGTGGGTTGCTGCGCGGCAGCGGGGGCGACGGGCCGTTCGCGGTGATGGCCTATGGCCCCGGTGGTGATTTCAACTTTATCGAAGTCGGTCGAGCCGCCTTCGATCTGAGCGACCGCGGCGTCGGCGGGCGCCCGCAACCCGGCCCGGTCGACGCCTATCTCTATACCGATCGCGGCATCTACCGCCCGGGCGAGACGATCCACCTGATGGCGTTGGTACGCGACAACAAGGCCGACGCGGTCACCGGCTTGCCGGTGACCGTGCGCCTGCTGCGGCCCGACGGGATCGAGGTCGAGCGCCACCAGTTGACCACCGACCGACTCGGCGCGCACGAGCAGCACTTCGCTCTGGCGCGCGACGCGCGTATCGGCACGTGGCGAGCCGAGTTGCGGCTCGATCCCAAGGCGCCGGCGCTTGGCGCGGTCGAGGTCCGGGTCGAGGATTTCGTGCCGCCCCAGCTCAAGGTCGCGCTGTCGGCCGGCGACCGGCCGCTGCGGGCCGGCGAGGCATTCCCGGTCACGATCGCCGCCACGTACTACTACGGCGCGCCGGGCGCCGGGCTTCCGGTCGAGGGCGAGGCCGCGATCGCCTTTGACGCCAATCCGTACCCGGATTCGCCGGGTTTCAGCTTTGGCTTGGTCGGCGAGGAATTCGCCGGCAGCCGCCAGGATATCGACGCGGCGACGACCGATGCCGACGGCAAGGCCGATCTGGCGGTCAGCCTCGGCGACCTGCCCGATCTGACCCGCCCGCTCGCCGCGTCGATCCGAGTCAGTGTTTTCGAGCCGAGCGGCCGCGCCGTGTCGGACCGCGTGACCCGGCCGATCCGCCAGCGCGATCTGGCGATCGGCCTGCGCGCGCCGTCGGGAGAGGCTGAGGTCGCCGAGGGCCAGCCGGCTAATCTCGAAATCATCGCGGTCGACGGCGCCGGCAAACGGATCGCGGCCAGGGGGCTGCGCTGGGAACTGGTGCGCGAGACCTGGCAATACGACTGGTACTCGCAAAACGGCATATGGAGGCACCGGGTGCAGGTGCGCGACCAGCCGATCGCGACCGGAGCGCTCGATGTGTCCGCAGACGCGCCGGCGGCCCTGTCGCGCACCGTGCCGGCGGGCCGCTATCGGTGGGAGATCGTGGACAGCGCCAGCGGCGCGCAATCGAGCCAGCGCTTTCATGTCGGCTGGTGGGTCGAGACCGAATTGCCCGACGTACCCGACAAGCTCGAGGCGACCTTCGACAAAAAGAGCTATCAGCCGGGCGATACCGCCCAGCTCTACCTCAAGGCGGCGTTTGCCGGCGAAGCCGAACTGGCGATCGCGTCGGACAAGGTGGTCGCGCTGCGCTCGGTGACCTTGCCGGCGGGCGGCACGACGATCGCGATCCCGGTCGCGGCGGATTGGGGCAGCGGCGTCTACGCGCTGGTCAGCGCCTATCGCCCATCGACATTGGCGAGGACGGCGCCAGGGAACGCACCCGGGAACGCGCCGGGGCCGCAGCAGCGCGGGCCGGGGCGGGCGGTCGGCGTCGCCTGGCTCGGAATCGATCCGGCGCCGCGCAGCTTGACCGTCGCGGTGGCCGCGCCCGATGTCGTACGGCCACGCGTACCGGCAGAATTCGGGTTCAAGATCGCCGGGATCGCGCCGGGCGAGGAGGCGTATCTAACCCTTGCCGCGGTCGACGAGGCGGTGTTGAAATTGACCGAGTTCGAAAGCCCGATGCCGGAGAAGCACTATTACGGCAAGCGCCAGCTCGGGGTCGAATTGCGCGACATCTACGGCCGCTTGATCGACCCGCGCGCCGGCGCCGTCGGCGTGTTGCGCAGCGGCGGCGACCAGTTCGCCAAGCGATCGGTCGCCGGCCTGCCCGACAAGAGCAACCGGGTGGTCGCGCTATTTTCCGGGATCGTCCGGGTCGAGCCAGACGGCACCGCGAAAATCCGGCTCGATATCCCCGATTTCCAGGGCCAGCTGCGGCTGATGGCGGTGGCGTTTGCCGCGCACAAGGTCGGTTCCGGGGTCGGTAGCACGATCGTGCGCGATCCGGTGGTGACGACGGTGTCGTTGCCGCGCTTTCTCTCGCCTGGCGACCTCGCGCGGATCGGCATCGTGATCAACAATCTCGAGGGCCCGGCCGGCGATTACACCTTGAAAATTTCGGCGAGCGGGGCCGGCCGGTTTACCGCCCCGATCGACCGCGCGATCAAGCTCGCCGCCGGCGAGACCTTCAACGACGGCGTCATGCTGACCGGCACGACGCTCGGCAATGCCGCGCTCACGCTCGATCTATCCGGCCCCGACGGGCTGCATATCTCGCGCGACTTCACGATCGGGGTGCGGCCGGCGCAATCCTACCAATTGAGCCGCGCGGTCGGGCAGTTGCAACCCGGGCAGAGCGTCGTTCTCGACGACGGTGCCGCGGATTTGTATCTGCCGGGCACCGCCGAGATATTGGTCACGGTCAGCCCGCGGCCGGATTGGGACGTGCCCGGTCTGCTGCGCGCCCTCGACCGCTATGCCTACGGCTGCATCGAGCAGACCACGAGCCGGGCCCTGCCCTTGCTCTACGTCGATTCCGTGGCGTCGTTGTGGAAGACCGACCCCGGCTTTTCACCCGCGGCGACGCTCGACCGCGCGATCGGCCATATCGTCGAGATGCAGAAATCGGACGGCAGCTTCGGGGTGTGGAGCGACAGCGATGACACCGTCCCGTGGCTCGACGCCTATGCGACCGATTTCCTGCTGCGCGCCAAGTCGCATGGCAAGGCGGTGCCGGATCATGCGCTAAAGGCGGCGCTGAACTGGCTGCGCGACTATGTGCGCCAGGACCGCACCGATATCGCCGATCTGCCGGCATTGGCCTATGCGCACTATGTGCTGGCACAGGCCAAGGCCGACGACCTGGCGGTGTTGCGCTATTTCACCGACACCCAGATGGCGCGATTGCCGACTCAGCTCGCCAAGGCGCAGCTCGCCGCGGCATTGGCGCAATACGGCGACGCCAACCGGGCGGCGGCTGCCTATGCCGCCGCGTTCGCGCCGCCACCCAAGCGGCCGCCCAATCTGCGCTATATCGACTACGGCAGCGATCTGCGCGACAGCGCCGCCCTGCTCGCCTTTAGCGCCGCCAATCAGGACACCCGGCCCCGGATGACCGCGGTGATGGACCGGATCACCGAGCTCTTCGCCCGCTCCGGCCGCACCAGCACGCAGGAACAGGCCTGGCTGCTGATGGCGGCGGAGGCGGCGGCCGGGATCAGCGGCGGCAATATGACGGTCGCGACCGGCACCGCCGCGCCGGAGACGCGCACCGCGCCGATCTATCTGCGGCGGCAGCTCGGTTCCGGCGAGGCGGAGACGACAATCGTCAACAAGGGCACCACGCCGATCTGGCGGATCGGGTCGATCACCGGCGTGGTCAAGGCCGATCTGCCGGCCGAGAGCAAGGGCTACGCGGTCAGCCGCACGGTGTTCAGGCCCGACGGGACCCCCGCCGATCTCGCCAAGGCGCGACAGAGCGAATTGTTTGTCGTCGTCATCAAGGCAATCCGCGCCGACCCGACGCGCTCGGCCCGCACCCTGGTCGTCGACCTATTGCCGGCCGGTTTCGAGATCGAGACCGCGACGGCCTCGACCGGCGAATCGTCGAGCCGCTACGCCTGGGTCAAGGATTTGACCGCCACCGCCTATACCGAACAGCGCGACGACCGCTATATCGCCGCGCTCGATCTGGGCAGCGGCAAAAAGGAGTTCACCCTCGCCTATGTCGTGCGGGCGGTGACCCCGGGCGAGTTCAAATACCCCGCGCTGGTCGTCGAGGACATGTACGAGCCGGAAACCACCGGCCGCACCGCGATCGGCAAGCTCGTCGTGCAGACCCGGTAGAAGCCGGGGCGATGGATTCGGTGAACGCTCCCACTCCGACCTCCCTCCGCATACGGGGGAGGGTGCCCGCGAAGCGGGCGAGTGGGGGCCGCCGGCGGCGGTGGCGGCGCGCTTATATAGCGCTCTCGATGGTTATCGTGCTGGTGGCGGCCTATTTCGTCCTGCCGCCCCCGTCGCTCGACCGCGCCAGGCTGGTATCGGCGTTGGTCCTAGCACGCGATGGCTCGATTCTGCGCGGGTTTCTGGCCGCGGACGCGAAATGGCGGCTGCCGGTCGCCCCCGAAAGCGTCGATCCGCTATATCGGCGCATGCTGATCGCGGCCGAAGACCAGCGTTTTGACGGGCATCCCGGGGTCGACCCGCTGGCCGCGCTGCGGGCATTGGCGCAATTGGCGACGCGCGGACAGGTCGTCTCGGGCGCGTCGACCCTGACGATGCAGGCGGTGCGATTGCTCGAGCGGCGCCCGCGCACGCTCGGGTCGAAACTGATCGAGATCGGCGAGGCATTGGCACTGGAGCGCCGGCTCGACAAGGACGCGATCCTCGGGCTCTACCTGACCCTGGCGCCGTTCGGCGGCAATCTCGAAGGGGTGCGGGCGGCGAGCCTCGCCTATTTCGGCAAGGAGCCGCTGCATCTGTCGCCGGCCGAGGCGGCGTTGCTGGTCGCGATCCCGCGCTCGCCGGAGCGGCTGCGCCCCGACCGGCATCCCGATGCCGCGCGCATCGCGCGCGACGCGGTATTACGCCGTATGGTCGAGCGGGGGGTCATCGCCGAGAGCCTGTTCGTCGAGGCGCGGGCCGACCCCGTGCCGCACGAGCGGCAGCCGATGCCGTTTCACGCGCCGCATCTGGCGCGGAGGTTGCGCGACGCCGAGCCGGGTCTGGCAGTTCAGGTAACCACGATCGACCCGACGCTGCAGCGCCGGGTCGAGGCGCTGTTGCTGCGCGAGGCCGCCGCGCTCGATCCGCAGGCGAGCATCGCCGCGCTGGTGGTCGACAATCGCGACCGTCGCGTCACCGCCTATGTCGGCAACGCCGATTTTGGGTCGGCGAGCCGGCACGGAACGCTCGATATGGCGCGCGCGGTGCGCTCGCCGGGATCGGCGCTAAAGCCGTTCATCTACGCGATGGGGTTCGATCGGCTGATCATCCACCCCGAAACCTTGCTCGACGACCGCCTGCGCCATTTCGGCGATTACGCCCCGACCGATTTCGATGGACGGTTCCACGGTACGGTCAGCGCGCGCGAGGCATTGCAATATTCGCTCAACGTGCCGGCGGTCGCGGTGCTTGACCGGCTTGGGGCGGGGCGGTTCACCGCCGGGCTGGCCGCCGCCGGCATCCACCTGCGCCTGCCCGAGGCGAACGGCGAGCCGGGCCTGGCGATCGCGCTCGGCGGGGCCGGGATCACGCTCGGCGATCTGGCGACGCTCTACACCGCGTTTTCCCACAACGGCGCGGTCGCGCCATTGCGCTATCGCCGCGACCAGGAGTCGGCGCCCGAAACGAATATCTTCGGGCCGATCGCCGCCTGGTACGTCAACGACATCCTCGGCAACGCGCCGCCGCCGCCGGGGATATTGCCGGCCGAGGTACGACGCGGCCGCCGGCTCGCGTTCAAGACCGGCACCTCCTACGGGTTCCGCGACGCCTGGGCGGTCGGCTACGATGCGGAGGCGACGATCGCGGTGTGGGCTGGGCGGCCCGACGGCACCCCGATGCCGGGGCATAGCGGCCGCCTGACCGCGGCGCCGATCCTGTTCAAGATCGCCGATCTGCTCGGCGCGCCGGCGGCGAATTCCGGCGCGGGGCCGGCGCCCGAGGGGGCGCTGTTGGTCAGCCGGCGGACGTTGCCGCCGCGCTTGCGGCAGCTTGATCCCGGTCCGGCCGAGCGGGGCGGGCCGGAGGCGGGCGGCCCCAAGATCCTCTATCCCCCCGACGGATCGATCGTGGCATGGCAGGGCAAGGATCTGCCGCTCGAGGCTTCCGGCGGCAAGGGGCCGTTGCGCTGGCTCGTCGACGGCAGGCCGCTGCCGCCGTCACGGCCGCGCCGGACGCTCTATTGGCAGCCCGACGAGGTCGGGTTCAGCCAGCTCACCGTGATCGACGCGGACGGCCGCAGCGCCCGCGCGACCGTGCGGCTGGAGCCGTAGAGCAGATACCCGCTGGGCCGAGCCGCCGCGTCTTTCGAGACGCCGGCTTCGCGGGCTGCTCATTTTGCGATCCTACCTAAATGTTAGCGGTTTCATGACGGCGCCGGCTGAGTAGATTCCGAGCCTCGCATCGTTGTTTCTCGGGACCCACGTAAAATCAGCGATTCCGCAATTCATGTCTCGGAGAGAATTATGGAGCTCCTGATAGTCGTACTCGTGCTTTTCTTTTTATTCGGCGGCGGTTTTTACGGCTATCGCCGGTGGCGCTGACCGCCTCCCGGAACAACTTACCCGCTCCGCCACCCATCCCCCCACCGGCACTTCGGTCTTTGAAAGGGCGCACGCATGGAATCGACTTCGATACTGCTCAAACGGCCCGCGACACTCGTGGCGGCGGTCGCTCTGTGTGTCGCGGCGGGTTCGGTATCCGCGTCGGCCCAATCAGAGAACTGCGTTGATTTGTACAATCGCGTCACGGGGATCTATCAGACCGCCCCGTACTCGGCCGAATACAGCCAGATGAATGCGTACTACAATTCTCGCTGTCTGACCGCCCGGTCCGCCGGCCCCGCCTATCCCGGCCCGTACTACGCTCAATATCCGTACCAAGCCCAGTATACGTCTCAAACTCCCTATCCGGTATACCAACAGCCGGCGCCCGTGGACCCGGGAGCGATAATTCTGGGCGGGATTATCGGCGGCGTGATCGGCGGTGCGTTCGATGACGACCGCGACCATCGCCGAGGCGACCAGCGCCGGCACAAGTAAGACAAAAAGGTGACTTTCACGTTCAACGCGATATTGCTGCAACCGCTCGTAGCCTTGATCGCTGGTATTCTAATTCTCGTTATCCCCCGAATCTTGAATTACGTCGTCGCTATCTATCTCATATTCGTGGGCGTGACGGGGTTGTGGCCCCATCTCCTACCCGCCTTGCCACACTGAATTTGCCGCGGATGGCGCGATCCGCAGGGGATCGCGCCACCCGATCCAAGCACTGAGACAATGCCCCGCACCAGCACAGGGTTGACATGAGATCAGGACCAGATCCGCGTTCGCGCGGTCGCTTTGCCCGGAAACCGGCCGCCCAGCGCCAACAGGGCAGTCCCCAGCGCTCCCAGAACCTTGACAGCAATGGCCCCGATATTCGCATCCGTGGCAACGCCGCCCAGATCTATGAGCGCTACCTCGCTCTGGCGCGAGAGGCGGCGATAAGCGACGATCGTATTGCCGCAGAGAATTACTACCAGCACGCGGAGCACTATTTCCGCATCAACAATGCTGGCCGCGACCGCAATTCGCCGGAGACATCACAACCGATCGACTCGGGCGGCACCGGCGAACTCACGACGGCCGAAGCGAACGATCTCGGGGCGGACCGCTCGCAATCCTCGATGGACGACGATCATACCCGGTAGAAAACCGGGCCTTCCGCTCGATCAAATCGTCTTATGCATCCGTGGCCGTGACCGGCGGATTATCGAAATTGTAGGGCGGCCGGTGCATTCCGGCGGGCGAGATCGTGAAGATCTCGTAGCCGGTCGCGGTGACCCCGATCGTGTGCTCGAACTGGGCCGATAGCGAGCGGTCCTTGGTCACGGCGGTCCAGCCGTCGCTCAACACCTTCACCTCCCAGCGGCCGGCATTGATCATCGGCTCGACCGTGAAGAACATGCCCTCGTGCAATACCGGCCCATCGGTTGGGCGGCCGTAATGCAAGATCGACGGCGCGTCGTGGAAAATCTGGCCGACGCCGTGCCCGCAGAAATCGCGTACCACCGAGTACCGGTGGCTCTCGGCATAGCGCTGGATCGCGTCGCCGATCGCGCCGATATGGACGCCCGGCCGCACCACCGCGATGCCGCGCATCATCGCCTCATAGGTAACGTCGACCAGTTTGCGCGCCTTGATCGGCACCCGCTCGCCGATAAAGAACATGCGGCTGGTGTCGCCGTGCCAGCCGTCGACGATCACGGTCACGTCGATGTTGAGGATGTCGCCTTCGACCAGTCGGCGATCGCCGGGGATGCCGTGGCAGACCACGTGGTTGACCGAGGTGCAGATCGATTTGGGAAAACCGCGATAGTTGAGCGGCGCCGGGATCGCCTCATGATCGACGATAAAGCGGTGGCACAGGTAGTCGAGCTCGCCGGTGGTGATTCCGGGGCCGATATGCGGGGTGATGAAATCGAGTGTCTCGGCGGCGAGCGTCCCCGCCACCCGCATCCCGGCAAACGCGTCGGCTCCGTGGATCTTGATCTGGCCGTCGCGCACGACGCCGCGCGATTGGCCCAGCCCCATCATCATGTCCTGCTGCATAAGCGCACTCTTTACTCCACCGGCGCGGCCGCCTGTCGGGTGATAATCCGATCCTATCGAGCGGGCAACACCCGCCGTATCGTCCCACGATGGGAAGGTAGGGTGGCTGGACCGATACGACAATGCTCGGCGGCGCTGCCGAAGATTGTGCCGGCTCCCGGGTTTGCCTATGAAGATGGGGTTTGACCCAAGCGAAGGCGAGATCGATGAGCGAGGCCGGCCAGCACGATCACGGTGCCGCGGAGGCGCCTGCATTGGTCACCGCCTGCGTCCTGATCATCGGCAACGAGATACTATCCGGGGGGACGCGCGACGAGAACCTCGCCTTTCTCGCGACCGGGCTCAACGAGGCTGGAATCCGGCTGCGCGAGGCCCGCGTCATCCCCGACGACGCCGCGACGATCGTCGCGACCGTCAACGAGGTACGGCGTAATTTCGATTATGTGTTCACCACCGGCGGCATCGGGCCGACCCACGACGACATCACCGCGCAATGCGTCGCCGACGCGTTCGGCGTCGAATTGATCCTGCACCCCGAGGCAAGGCGCATCCTCGAGGGGCACTACCCGACCGGGGCGTTGAACGAGGCGCGGCTGCGCATGGCCTATGTGCCCGACGGGGCGAGCCTGCTGCCGAACCCGATTTCGCGCGCGCCCGGGTTTCGCGTCGACAACGTCTATGTGTTGGCCGGCGTGCCGCAGATCATGCAGGCGACCTTCAACGAGTTGAAACACCGCCTGAAGGGCGGCGCCAAGGTATTGAGCCGCAGCGTCAGCTGCGGCCTGGGCGAGGGCGCGCTGGCCAAGGCGTTGGCGGCGATCCAGGACCGCCACGGCGATGTCGAGATCGGCTCCTACCCCTATTTTCGCCGCGCCGATTTCGGCGTCACCCTGGTGGTGCGCGGCACCGACCGGGTACGGATCGCCGCCGCGGTCGACGAGATTAAGGCGCTGATCCTGGGCTTGGGCGGAGACCCGACCGAGGGCCTCGCCGAGGATTGAGGGCGCGGCGGACGGGTTGCGTTTCGCCGCAGTAAGCCTAACCGCGGAGACAACGCCGTCGCCGGTCCCGTTCTCTCCGCGAACCCGCGGAGTAGAGAGGAGATCGAAATGAAAAAGATCACGCCGTTCCTGTGGTTCGACGACAATGCCGAGGAGGCGATCAATTTTTATGCCTCGATCTTCAATAATTCAAAAATCACCGACATCGCTCGCTACGGGGACGCTCGCCCGGGACCAAAAGGGTCGGTGATGACCGTGGCATTCGAACTCGACGGACAGGCATTCGTCGCGCTGAACGGCGGCCCGCACTTCAAATTCACCGAGGCGGTCTCGTTTTTCGTCAACTGCGCCAGCCAGAGCGAGGTGGACGAATTGTGGGAAAAGCTTTCGGCGGGCGGGGAAAAGGGACTATGCGGCTGGCTCAAGGACAAATACGGCCTGTCATGGCAAATCGTGCCTTCCGTGCTGCCGCAGATGCTGCAAGATAAGGATGCCGAGAAATCGCGCCGGGTCATGCAGGCGATGCTGCAAATGCACAAGCTGGACATCGCCGCGTTGAAGCGGGCCTACGATCAGGCATGACGCGGCGCCGACATCTAGGAACAACCCGGCAGACCCGAGTCAATGCGCGGACGTGGCGAAACGGTAGACGCAGCAGACTTAAAATCTGCTTCCCTATCTGGGAGTGGGGGTTCGAGTCCCCCCGTCCGCACCACCTCGGAACGCCCTATCTTGCCTACATATACGTATGTGACAAATCACTATTCTGGCGTATTTCGGCGGCATGCTTCTTCTCAGACGCACCGCGCCGACACGCCGTGCCTCACGGCATAACCGCCCCTATGCCGCCCCTACGGCTCACGGATCAAGCGGCGCGCGCACTGCCATTCACGGACAAGGGACAGCGCGATTAAGGAGAGGGGAATACAGCCCCACTTCGTCACCGGACTGAGAACAATCGATATTTAGGATCAGGGAACCGTCGCGGTCAGGACGCCAAGCGCGTCCAGCGTGTCGTTCAACCGCGCCCAGACCGGCTGCATCGCCGCCTGGTCCGGAATGGTGCCGTTCGCGCCGGCGGTCTCAATCGCCGCCGCCGCCGCCGCGACCGCCTTGGCGCCGATGTTGTAGCTCATCGATTTCAGCGCATGCATTGCGCGGGCGACGTTGTCGGCTTCGCCGGCCTCGGCGGCGGCGTGCATATCGTCGATGCACCCCGGCGCGTTCTCGCGATAGAGGCGCAGCACCTTGTCGACAAAATCGCTGCGCCCGCCGGCCGCGAAGCCTTCGAGCTGGGTGACCACCTGGACATCGAACAGATCCTCGCGTCGACGCAGGATCGAGAGCGCGGTCGATGCCGGAGGTGTTGGCGGCGATGCCGCGGGACGGTCGGTCGCGGCGGGCACCAGAAAGCGGGAGAGGGTTTCGGCCAGCGCCTTTAACGTAAACGGCTTATGCAATACGGCATCCATGCCCGCGCCCCGCCACTCGTCGGCGGCGGCGCCGACGACATGCGCGGTCAGCGCGATGATTGGCAGAGACGGCCCCGCGTGCGCCTGCTCCAGGCGGCGGATTTCGCGGGTGGCGTCATAGCCGTCCATGCGGGGCATGTCGCCGTCCATCAGCACGGCGTCGAAACGTTCCGCACCAGCGGCCGCGACGGCAGCGCTTCCTTCCGCAACTAGCTTGACCTCGATACCAAGCCGCCGCAGCGCCTCCATGGCGACTTCCCGGTTGACCGCGCTGTCGTCGGCGACCAGTACCCGCGATCCGGCGAAGGTCGGCAAGACGTCGCTCGAATGCGCGGCGGACCCGGACAGGTCGGACGGGTTCTGCAAGGGCGCGCCAGTCTCCAGACGGTGCAGTAGCAGCGCCAATTCCTGGCGCCGGATCGGCTGGGGCAGAACCGCCTCGACCGAGCCGTCGCGCAGTAATTCCCGCGCCTCGGAGTCGCCGTAGGTGCCGAGGCAGATCATGTGCTCCGGCGGGCCGGTCAGAGCGCGCAGACCGGCTGGGCTGCCGATCGCGATCGATACCTCTCCACCATTCGCGACCGCGTAGCCGGCCCGCTTGAAATAGGACGACAGAATCCGGCGAGTGAAGATTCCGGCATGAGCGACCGCCGCCCCTGCGTCCGGCGCCAACGCGACCGGCCACGGCGCCGCCGGCTTCAGCACCGGCGCGGAAAGCACGAACGCAAAACATGTCCCCTCGCCGACCTGGCTGGTGACGCGAAGTTCGCCGCCCATCGCATCGACCAGTTTCTTGCAGATCGCGAGGCCGAGCCCGGTCCCGCCAAAGCGACGGGTGGTCGACCGGTCGGCCTGGGTGAATGCGCCGAACACCGAGCCGATCTCGTCTTCCGGTATGCCGATGCCGGTGTCCTGCACGGCGATGCGGATCGCACCCCCTTCGTCCGGCGCGATCTCGATCAACACGCCGCCGGTTTCAGTGAATTTGATCGCGTTGTTGACCAGGTTGGAGATCACCTGGCGCAGCCGCACCGGATCGCCGGCGATCTGCTGCGGCGTCGCGGGATCGACAAAGCCGGCGAGGTCGAGGCCTTTGCTCTGGGCCTGATCCCAGAACAGGCTCAGCACGTCGTCGACGATCTCGCTCGGATCAACCGGTATGGATTCGAGCTGAAGCTTGCCGGCTTCGACCTTTGAATAATCTAGAATGTCGTTGATGATCGCGATCAGGCCGACACCTGATTTGGCGATCACTTCGGCAAAGCGCCGCTCGCGCGGCGGCAATTCGCCCGCCGCCAGTATCTCAGCCATCACCATGACCCCGTTCATCGGGGTACGGATTTCATGGCTCATCGTCGCGAGGAAATCGGATTTGGCGCTGTTCGCCGACTCCGCCAGATCCCGGGCGACGACCAGTTCGGCGGTACGCGCCTGGACCTCGCGTTCGAGGCCCGCCATCTGCGCGGCGATGAGGCCGTCGCGGATGCGGATTTCCGACAGCATGTCGTTGAAGCCGTCGACCAGCGCCTTGACCTCACCGTCGGCGGTGACCGAAACGGTGCGGCCGAAATCGTGGGTCCGATGCACGCCGCGCATCGCCTCGGTCAGCGCCAGGATCGGCCGGGCGATACGCTCCTGCAGCCGCCAGGCGATCAGCAGGCCAACCAATATCGCCGCGGCGGCCACGGCGAGGCTTTCACCGAGGCTTACGAGAAAGCGCTTCAGCATGCCCTCGGTGCGACCCAGCAGCACGACGTGACCAACTTCGCGCGCACCGAAGACAACCGGCACCGACACCTCGGAGGTCCGGCTGAACAGCCGCGTGAGGATCGACGGCTCGTGAGTGTCCTGGCCGGCCTGAACGTCGCTGATCAGGCGCGCGCCGGCGCCGGTCTCGACCACCAGTTCGCCGGCTGGCCGCTCGATGCGGCCGTACTCGACATCCTGCATCCTGGCGATCGAGCGCAATGCGTGAAACGCGCCCTGCCGATCACCTTGGGCCACCGCATCCGCCGCCAGCGAGGCCACGACGCGGGCCTCGGCGCGCAGCCGCTCGGTTTGGGCCGATATATCGCGCTCGCCGTCGCGCCAGGCCAATATCCCGGCGATCGGCGTTACCGCCAGCCCGACGACGCAGACGATCAGCCATGTCAGCCGGCGGCGAAGGGTGCGCGATTTGTCCTGCACGGCGGAGGTGGCTGCTGTCTTGGAATTTCCGGGTTGTGTCTGCTATTCGAGTTACCAGGAATTAATGACTTGGTACTTAACATCGCCAAATGAGCATGACGATCGCCGAACAGGCCACAGCGGGGGTCTTCGGGGTTCTCGAAGAGCCGCTGAATCTGCTGTTCGTCGACGACGACCCGATCCTCCGCGAATTTGCCCTGGAGCATCTCGGCCGCGACCGCTGGCACGTCTCGCTTGCCGCCGACGGCGAGGAGGCATTAGCGGCGATCGGGCGCGACTTCCCCGATCTCGTCCTCCTCGATCTCCAGATGCCCAAGCGCGACGGGTTTGCCGTCTTGCAGGCATTGCGAGCCGACGAAGCCACTCGGCGCGTGCCGGTCATCGTCATCACCAGCCAGCATGACGTCGCCTCAATCGACCGCGCCTTCGCCGAGGGCGCCGCCTCGTTCGCGATGAAGCCGATCAATTGGCCGCTACTGATCTATCAGATCCGCTACGTCTACCGCGCGCGGCGGATCGAAGCGTCGCTGCTCGAACACATCGGCGAGGTCGAACGCAAGAAGGCCGAACTCGAAGCCACCTCGGCGGAACTGGCCTCGGCCCTGCGCCGTGCCGAGGTGGCGAGCGAGGCGAAGTCGCAATTTCTCGCCGCGGCGAGCCATGAATTGCGCACGCCGCTGAACGCGATCATCGGGTTTTCGGAGATCATCGGTGCTGAGGCCCTTGGCCCGGTTGGCAATGCCCGATACCTCGAATATGCGAAAGATATCTTGGACAGCGGCAAGCATCTGTTGTCGCTGGTCAACGATGTGCTCGAATTTTCGCGCGGCAGCGACGGCGAGACCGTGCTGCAAGAGGAGGATTTTACCCCCGCCGAAATCATCGACGAGGCGCTACGCACCGTGGCTGAACATGCGAGGGCGGCAAATATTTACCTGTCGACCGAGGTGGCCGGGTGCGGTGCGGTCCGCCTGTGGGGCGACCGCCGCCGAGTCAGGCAGGTGCTGATCAACCTGTTGGACAATTCGATCAAGTTCACCCCTGCGGGTGGGCGGGTGACGGTCGACGCAAGGCGGGTCGAGGATGGGTTGGCGATCGCCATATCCGATACCGGCTTCGGCATCGCGGCGCAGGATATTCCGAAAGCACTGGACCCGTTCGGCCAGGTTGATAGCAATCTGGCGCGGAAGTATGACGGCGTCGGTCTCGGCCTGCCGCTCGCCCGCCGCTTCATGGAATGGCACGGCGGCTTCCTCGATATCGAGAGCACGGTCAATACGGGCACGACGGTCACCGTGACATTTCCGGCCATCCGCGTCGTCGAGCATCCCGCGCGTCTGACGGGCTGAAAATGCCCGTCTCCGACGGAGGCCAGGTTCGGGCTTTTTCGGCTAGCATCCCGGGGCTGGAGCGCGTCCGATTTGGATCGCTACCGCCACCCCCGCGGCGATCACGACGCTAATTCGTCAGCCGGACGCTTGAGGCCGGTCCCACGCCCGCCGGCACCGGCACCGTGGTCGACACGTAATTCGCGTTGACGGTCAGGTTGGCGCTGCCGTCCATGGCGATGCCCTTGGCCACGATCACGGTCCAGTCCGAGGTCTCCGCGACCCGATTGGCGCCGCTGATGCTGAGCAGGCCGTTGGGGACATAGACGACCCCGAGCAATTTATGGGCGCTGGTGGTCGAGATCGTGAACGTCTTTGTGTTATCGCGCGCCGCGATGATGACGAAGCCGGCGAGCGGCCCGGATTTGCGCCCTTCCAGTTCGATGTCGGAATTGTTGGTGAACATGAATGACGATGTCGCGTCGAAGATGAGAGCGACGTCGGTGCCCGCGAGAACGGCATGGCCGGTCAGCGACAGCGTGGCGGCAAAGAAGTAATGCTCGCCCGGCGCCAGGGTCAATGTCGCGCTGTTGCCGACCATGATCACGCCGCAATGCACGCCGGGCGCGAGGGTTTGGGTGCCGCTGATCAGTCTCAGATTGAGGTCGGTGCATAACGACGGGATGTTGACGTTGATCGAGGCGAACGGGTCGGGGATCGCCGGCGCGCCGGTTTGCGGGGTCGGCGAGATCATGCCGCTCGCCTGCCCGACCGCCTGCACCAGCCCTGCCGTAACACGGGCGCTACTCCCGACGGCGATGTTTTGGTTCGACTGCACCATGCAGGCTTGCGCGGTGACTCGCGACCGGCTCTTCAGATCGATCACCGCCGTCGTGCCGCCGATGCCCAACAGGCCGCCGACATTCGAACCAGTGGCGAGCACGCAGAGCGGGGTCTTGCCTGCGACCTGCGCCGTGGCCGACACGCCGACGTTCCACCCGTCGGCGGGAATCATGCCCAGAAGTCGCGCCGGACGATTTCCGGTAATCGTCACTTTTACCGCGTTGCCGCCGCCGACCACCTGGGCACCGACATTCAGGGTCCAGTTGTCGATCAGCGATCCGAGTTGGGGCCGGGCGAAGCTCTGGGCGCGCCGCGCGGTGGCGGACGAGGTGTCGACCAGAAGCTGCTTTGCCCCGCTTAAGGCCGCCTGATCGGCAACCTCCTGCATCTTCGAGCGATCAACCGCGGCGCAGGTGAAGTCAATCCCGCCCAGCACCGCCAGTGAGAGGGCGGGGACGGCGAAGGCAAATACCATCGCGACATTGCCGCCCCTCGCTCTCAGAAGCCTTGGCACGCAAGTTACGATGGAGAAATACCAGCTTCGCATCATAGCTTCATGGCTTCGCGGTACCGATCAATGCACCGGAGACGTTAGACGGCCATCGTTGCCAATATGTTAAGAGTGTGAAAACGCCCAGGCACATTATCTGAAATTAGTTAAAACAAAGTTGTCGTACATTTAGCTTTGCGGTCAGCACCCACAATAAAGACAACCCGTTCCCGGGTTATGCGGAACCTGAAATTTTCTTCCGGATTCAAACGATCAGCCGCCGAGATCACGCCCGAGGGTGGTCTTTAATCAGCGCGCTTGGCATCGTCGTCTTTTGTGCCTTGCCTCGCCTGACTCGTAGCCGGCGAGAAGTGCGGCAGCGAAAATCGCGTCGCCACCCCGTCAATGGGCGTGCACAAACGCGCCCGTGGCCATCGCGAGATGGTGTGGCTGGTGGTGGGCGCCGCTGGCCATGATGCCGATAAAGCCGAGCCCTCGAACACGCGCGACCTGCTTGGGATCGCCGGCGGTGACGGTGAGCGTCACCCCGTTCGACAGCGCGCCGGTCTTTACATTCCAGCCGTTGAGATGCGTGCGGTCGAGTTCGCGGGCGTGGGCGGCGACCATGCGCTGGATCGCGCCGATTGTCCGCCCTGCACCGGTGACGGCGATCTCAAGCCCTCCGTCGATCGGCTTCGCCGCGGCTTCGGCCTTGAGGGTGACCTCGTTCATGTCGATCAGGTGCTGGCGCAGCGCTTCGAGGTTGACCTTGGACCAATCGGTTTTCGGGTCGGCGTCGAGCAGCCGCACGATTTCCTGGATCGCGCCGAACGCATCCTGACCGGGCATCGTGGGCGCCGCGGCGTGTTCGTGCATGCCGGCATGGCCCGCCGTCGGCATCATTCCGCCGGGCATGATGCCGTGGGGGTGCTGCTGGCGCATCGTTTCGCGCGCTTCGGGCGATCCCATCATGTCGCGATGGTGTGGCATGGTCTGTGCCAGCGCGACACCCGACACCGCGACGATCCCGACGGCGCCGATAGCGATGACTCGACGGATGGGGGACATGGATCTCTCTTTCGGGATTGGGATGAGATGACAAACTACGCCGCCGTCGTTGGGAGGCCATATCCTCGCCGCTGGACGCACGAGAGCGATCGGCTCAACGCTACTCCCTTACCGCCACGGTGGGCATGATCCGGATCATGCGAGCGCGGTTTTTTTCAGCGCGATGCCCGAGGCGTCGCGGGTGAGCACTCCGCCGGTCTCAAGCGCGGCGAGCGTGCGGTAAAGAGCCTCCCTGGTCAGGCCGATTTCCGCCGCGATGTCCTGGTATCGGCCTTCGACGGCGATGGTCCGGCCGCCTACGCCAGCGCGAAGCCGGAGATATTGAAGAACCCGCTCCCGTGCCGAGCGGATATTGCGCAATTCCATGCGCGCGCGGAGATCCTGTACCTGGTGCGCGAGGCGCGCCATGAACGCTTCGGCGAGCGCCGCGTCGGCGCGAAATGCCGAGAGCAGATCGGGTTTCGGGTAAGCCCTGACGCGAGATGAGACGAGCGCCACGGCATCGTAGTGGTAGGTTTCCGAGAACAGCGACGCCTCGGCCAGAAACTCTGCGGCACGCACCGTGTGCAAGACCACGAGGTGATCATCCACGGTGCGGCGCACCAGGCGCAGTCGGCCGCTTTCGACCCTGTAGATGGCGGCAGCCGGGTCGCCTTGTCCGAACAGCAATTCACCGGCGGCGAGGGTGCGCAAGACGCTCGCCGACTCAACCGAGGCCGGCAAGCCGCCGCCAAGGGCCGCGACGCCGCTCAGATGCGCAACCACCCTCGCCCCACGGCGAAGGCAATCGGCAGGCCAACCGCAAACGCGGCCGCCGGGTTCAGCGCCACGCCGATCGCGGCCATCAGCAACACCACGAACATATCGGCGTGCCGGTAGTCCTGAAACTTCGAAGAAAGCGCCAGCTCGATGCCCGAGAACATCAGCAACGCACCCAAGACGGCATCCGGTATCGTCTTCAGCAACGCGTATCCGCTCTCGCCGAACCCGACGCCGAGAACCAGGAATACGACGCCGATCAGAACCGGCGCGGTCGCGGTGCGCGCTCCAAAGCGCACATGGCCGGCGATGCCGCCGGCGCCGTGGCACATCAGATACCCGCCAAAGGGGGCGGCCAGCAGATTGCCGAGACCGGTGGTGATCGCGAGATTGCGTTCATTCACCGGGAGCAGCTCCTTGGGGAAAAACTGCTTGGAGACCGCTGCCGTCACGATGATCGCGTTGGTCAAGGTCAGCGGGATTTGCGGGAGCACGGCGTTGGCCGTGCCATGCGCGATCTCTTGCCAACTCGGGAGCATCAGGTGCGGGAGATGCAGGCCGAAATCCAGCTGCGGGAACGGCGATGCGATGCCGAGAAGCTGGCCGGCGCCGATGCCGACGAGCACCGCGATCAGCGCCACGGGCATGCGCCCGAATCGCATCAGCGCGAGCATGGCGGCCGATATCGCCACGCCAAGCCAAAGCTGTCCCCCCATCAGCCGGATGCCGAGCGCGCCGAGCGAGAGGCCGAGTCCGAGCTGGAGGCCTGCCGCGATCGTCGGCGGCATGGCGCGGGCGATACGTCCAACGATCCCGGTCATGCCGATGAGCAGGAAAAAGGCTCCGATGACCAGCCCGGCGCCGGCGATCGCACCCGGGCTCATGGGTTCGATCAGCACCGCCGCCGACGCCGCCTTCATCGGCTGCACCGCCATCGGCACGCCGTAGAACGCTCCCGACAGCGCATAAAACAGCCCGAACGTGGTCAGAATGCCGGTCGGATCCATGCGGACCACCGTGATCGCACCGACGATGTGCGGCAGAAAGGTGCCGAGATCGCCAAGCGAACCGGAAACCTCTTGAGCGCTCCAGCCGAACCGGGAGCGGACGAGTAACGGAGGCTCGTTTTCGGCCTCCGTCCCCTCCCGGACCTTGATGGGGGGGATGCGCAGCAAACTGCGCCGCGTCTCCGCGCTCCGCCGGAGTCCGGGGGGAGCGGGTTGATCGTCCAATAACTCGCTTTCGCAACCCATACTCTATTTATGCATTTCGACGTGCCAAGAGATATCCGAGGTTCGCGTGGCCCAGATTTCTATCTCCGGTTGTTAGTTTAGCTTGGTCTTGATCTGCTGCAGCATCGCCGCGACTTGGTGGCGGGCGGTGCCTTCGGGGGCACGGGCGATGAATTGTTGGAGTGCGCCGACCGCGGCGCGCATGTTGCCCTGCCGGCTGTGCAGTAGCCCCGCCTCGCGCCACAATTCTGTCAGGTCCGGGGCCAGCATCAGCATCGTCTCGACGATCCGCAAAGCCCGCTCATGGCGCCCGGCGTGCATCAGCCGCGACTTGAGGTTGTTCTGCAGCCGCAGCAGGATGTCGCGATCGGCGACCGGGGCGTAGTGCTCCGGCGATAATTCGACCTCTTGCCCGGCGGTCGCCTTCAACAGGTCGCGCAAGGTGGCCGCGTCGCACACGACGCCGCCATGAAACGGGTCGATGATCAGCCGCTCGGCGCCGGCCGACAGGCGGATCAGGAAATGCCCGGGAAAGGCCAGCCCGACACTGTCCCAGCCCTGGGCGCGGGCGGCATGCAGGTAAAGGATGCCGAGAGCCACCGGCAGGCCTTTGCGGCGATCGACCACTCGCATCAGATTGGCATTCTGTACGTCGTCGTAGGTCAGTTCGTCGCCACTATAGCCGTACTTTAAGAGGATGATCTCGTTGAGCGCGCGCACCCGCCCCTCGAGTTCGCCGGGCCCGCCCGCGTGGCGGCCGACATCGCGGGCGAGCGTCGCCAGATGCTGGTGGTAGCGGCCGAGGGCAACGCGGGGTCGCTCGAACGAGGCCAAGGCCAGCGCCGCCTCGGCGATCGGCAACACCGGCGCGTTGGAGGCGCCGATCTCGCGCAGGAACGCGGCGCATTTCTCCGGGTCGAAGGTGACGGGAAGCTCGCTCATCGCTACCGATCGATGGTTACAACCGCTGTACCTCGACAGGCGCCGAGGACGGGCCGGGCGCGACGCGCGGCGGCGGTGCGCCGTTGCCAGGTGCGTAGGGCGCAGCATAAGCCGGCGGCCGCTGCTCCGCCACCGGTACCCCGGAGCGGAGTTCGACATAGGAGACGACGCGCTTCACCCCGGGGACATAGCGGGCGAGATAGGTCGCCTTGTCCAGCTCGGTCTGCGAGCGGGCCGAGCCCATCAGATAGATCGACTGGTTGGCGGTCTCTATCGTGTAGTTGATCGACCGGATGTCGCGTTCGAGGATCAGGTCGGAGCGCAACCGCGCGGTGATCCACGCGTCCTTCGCCCCGTCCCAGGTGTCGGCGGTGCCGGTTTCGATCTCGTCGTAAACGCCCTTGACGCCCGGAACACCGCTGGCGAGCTCGAACGCGCGCCGCTTCATCTCGGGATTGGGGGCGCTGCCGGTCAGCAGCGCCTGCCCGTTATAGACGGTCGCGGAAAAAGCGCCCTGATAGGCCGGGTCTTCCCGGATCCAGGCGGTCTCGATATTGGTCTTGATCGAGAAGTCGTCGTAGCTGCCCTGGACGCCCCGTTCGTTCGATGCCTCATAGCCGGCGCCGCCCGCCGCCGCCAGGCCGCCGACGACGAGCACCCCGGCGCAGCCGCCCAGCGCGATCGGCAAGACTAGGGCGGTGGCCAACGCAACGGCAGAATGCAATCGTGTCATGATTCCCTCCACGAGACAGTCCGGCGTGCGGATTGTGGAATTCCCGCGGCGCCGCGCCAATACCCGGCCATTCCGCCGCCCACTGCGCGCGGTTGGCCGGATCGCGGCCCGGTCGTTCGCCGGAGGATGCGCGAGCGATTCGGGTTGCGGCCGCGTCAGTCGCCGCGCCAAGCATCGGCAAGGTGCCGCGGCGGCCGGCGCGGTTCAACCAGCATCACGTCGAATCTGAGGTTGAGCCCGGCGAGGTCGGGACGAGTCAGCAAAAAGCTCTCCGCCGCGCGCGCGATGCGGCGACGCTGCCGCGCGCCGAGCGATTCCGCCGCCGCGGCAAGGTCACGGCGAGACTTGACCTCGATGATCGCGAGCACCGTGCCGCGCCGTGCCAGAATGTCGATCTCGCCGGATGGGCAGCGCCAGTCGCGGGCGAGGATGCGCCAGCCGCGCAGGCGCAGGTGCCAGCGGCACCACAACTCGGCGAGCCGGCCGCGGCGCTCGGCACGGCGATAGCGGATGAGCTTGGGGCGGCGGGGCCTCATCGATCGATCTCGCGGTGTTGCAAGGCAAGCGCGCGGCGGTACAGTGCGCGCCGCGCAAGCCCGGTTTCGTCGGCGAGCCGCGCGACCGCGTCGCGCAGGCTGGCTTTGGCCAATCCGTCTCGTAGCCGGCGCTCGATCTCGGCATCATCGCCGGCATCGAGCGCGGCGGCGGGCTGCGGCGGGCCGACGACGATGACCACCTCGCCGCGGGGCGCTCCGGCCGCGCCGTAGTGAGCCGCCAATGTAGCGAGTCGGTCGCGCCGTACCTCCTCGTGGCGCTTGGTCAGTTCGCGTGCGACGGCCGCCGGCCGGTCGCCGAGCAGCGCGGCCATGTCCGCGAGCGCGGCGGCGAGTCTCGACGGACCCTCATAGAAGACCAGGGTCGCCGGCACGGTCCGCCACTGCGTCAGGACCCGTCGCCGGGCCGCCTGTCGCGGCGGCAGGAACCCCCCGAACAGGAATGCGTCCGGTGGCAGTCCCGACAACACTAGCGCGGTGATCGCGGCCGAAGGACCCGGCGAAGCCGTGACCGGCAACCCCTCGGCCGCCGCCGCGCGCACCAGTTTGAAGCCGGGATCGGACACCAGCGGCGTGCCGGCGTCGCTGACCAACGCCAGCTTCTCGCCTTGGCGCAGCCGGTCGAGGATCGCCGGGCGCACCCGGTCGGCATTGTGGTCGTGATAAGGATCGAGGGGGGTGGCGATATGGTAGCGGGCGAGTAACCGCGCCGTCACCCGCGTGTCTTCGCACAGGATGCGGTCGACGTTCCGCAATACCCACAGCGCGCGCAACGTGATGTCGCCCAGATTGCCGATCGGGGTGGCGACTAGGTGCAACCCGGGCGCGAGATCGTGCCCCGGGGTCCAGTCGACTACCCAGGCCGACAAGGCATCATCGTCGGCGGCGGAACTCGGCGGCGGGTCCGGCCGGGCCGGGGCGATGGCCGGGCCGGGTTTACTTGGCGAGGGGCGGCTTGTAGGTTCGCCCGCGCCAATCGTGCCCTTGCCGGAGGCCGTCCGTGTCGCGCTGGTATTACCCTCGGATCGCCTCACTTGCGGTTGCCCTCGCGGTGCTTACGTTGCTCGCCGCCTGCGCGAACAAGCCAAAGGTAGCGGCACCGGTCGCATCGCGGCAACCGCCGATACCGGGCGAGTTTTTGCCGCCGCCAAAGGCACCTTCCGGGCAACCCGGCGCGGTCAAGGTGGCGTTGCTGCTGCCGATGTCAGGCGCCAACGCCGAACTCGGCAAGGCGATGCTCGACGCGGCGCAGCTCGCCCTGTTCACGACCGGGGGCGACCGGCTGACCCTGGTGCCGCGCGACACCGCAGGCACCGCCGAGGGCGCCGCCACCGCCGCGAAGGCAGTGATCGCCGACGGTGTCGGGCTGATCCTCGGACCGCTGCTCGCCGCTGAGGTCGAGGCGGTCAAGCCGCTCGCGCGCGACGCCAATATAAACGTGATCGCGTTTTCGACCGCGACCCAGCTTGCCGGCGGCAACGTGTTCTTGATGGGGTTTCTGCCGCGCCAGGAGGCGCAGCGCGAAGTCGGCTTTGCCCGCGAGCGCGGCGTCGAACGCTTTGCCGCGTTGGCGTCGAACACCGCCTACGGGCATCTGATGGCGGATTCGATGCGCGACGCGGTCAAGGAGGCCGGCGGCATGGTCACCAAGGTCGAGTATTTCGACGCGCGCGGGACCGATACCAGTACCGCGATCCAGCGTCTGGTGCAGGGGCCGGCCTCCGCCGCCGCGCCCGCCGCGGCGGCCCCGCCGACGACCGACGGGTTCGACGCGCTGCTGTTGCCCGAGGGCGGACCGCGGCTGAAGCAGCTCGCGCAGCAGCTCAAGCGCGCCGGGGTCGATACCAGCCGGGTGCGGCTGCTCGGCAGCGGGCTGTGGGACGATCCGTCGATCGCCGGCGAGCCAGCCTTGGCTGGCGGCTGGTTTGCCGCGTCGCCGCCCGAGGGCAGGCGGGATTTCGAGGGTCGCTACCAGGCCGCCTATAACCGCGCCCCGCCTCGCCTTGCCTCGCTCGCCTTCGACAGCGCCGCATTGGCGGCCGTATTGGTCAAGAACGAGGGCGGCCAGCCGTTCTCGCAGCAGGCGATCCAGAACCCGAATGGGTTTACCGGTGTCGACGGGCTGTTCCGCTTCACCCAGGCGGGGCTGGTGCAGCGCGGGCTCGCGGTGCTCGAAGTGGCGCCTCAGGGCGCGGTCGTCGTCAGCCCCGCGCCGGCGAGCTTCGCCAATCTAGGGTTCTGATCGGCTGGGATTCTGACCGGGCTTAGGCCAGCAACGCCCCCAATACCGCGTTGAGGCGCTGGCGGCCGGCGGCGGTGGCGGCGAGGCGGCCGCGGTCGAGGGTCAGAAACCCGCCGTCCATCAGGCGCGGCAAGGCGCCGCCGAACATCGCGGCGGCATCCTGCCCGGACAGCGCTTCCAGCCGCGGGCGCGAGACACCCTCGATCAGGCGCAGCCCCATCATCAGCATCTCGGCGACCGCCGTGTCGGGCGTGACCAGGGCCGTTTCCTCGAACGCGTCGCCGGATTGCTCGATCGCGGCAAGCCAAGCCTCCGGGGCGCGGCGCTGCTGCGTCGCGAGCCTGCCGTCGGCCGTGGTCACCCGCCCATGCGCGCCGGGACCGATGCCAAGATAATCCTGGTAGCGCCAATAGGCGAGGTTGTGGCGCGATTCGGCGCCAGGCTGCGCGTGGTTGGAAATCTCGTAAGCGGGGAGGCCGGCGGCGGTGAGACGCGATTGGGTCGCCTCGAACAGCAACGCGGCCGATTCCTCGTCGGGCACCGTCAACTCGCCGAGCCGGGCGCGGGTGGCGAAGGCGGTGCCGGGCTCGATCGTCAACTGATACAGCGACAGGTGGTCGCCGGCGAGGGTCAGGGCCTCGTCGAGCTCGTCGAGCCAGGCGGTGACCTCGTGTCCGGGCCGGGCATAGATCAGATCGAACGAATAGCGCGGGAAAATGTTGCGGGCGAGGCCGATCGCGGCGATCGCCTCGTCGCGGTCGTGGCCGCGGCCGAGAAACCGTAATGCCTCGGGGTCGAGCGCCTGGACGCCGAGCGATAGGCGATTGACCCCGGCGGCGGCGAAACCGGCGAAGCTCTCCGCCTCGGCCGAATTGGGATTGGCCTCGAGGGTGATTTCGACATCGGGCGCGACCGGCCACTGCGCTTGGACCCGCGCGATCAACGCCGCGACGGTCGCGGGCGGCATCAGGGACGGGGTGCCGCCGCCGAAAAAGATCGACACCACCCGTCGTTCGGGTGCCAGTGCGGCCTGGCGATCGAGATCGGCGATCAGCGCGCGGGTCCAGCGCGCCGCGTCGATGCCGTCGCGGATATGGCTGTTGAAATCACAATACGGGCATTTCGACCGGCAGAACGGCCAGTGGATGTAGATCGCGAGGGGCGGGTTCATCGCTCCCGGAAACATGCCGCGACCAGTTTCGCGAAGGCGCGGGCGCGGTGGCTGATCGCGTATTTCCGATCCGGGTCCATCTCGCCGAAACTCTGATCGTAGCCGTCGGGGACGAAGATCGGATCGTAGCCGAACCCGCGATCACCGCGCGGCGGCGAGGTCAGCTGCCCCGCGACCTCGCCGCGAAACAGCGCCTCTTCGCCGTCGGGCCAGGCGAGCGCGAGCACGGCGACGAAATGGGCGGTGCGATCCCGCTCGCCAAGCTCGCGGTGCACCCGCGCCATCGCCACGGCGAAATCCTTGGTCGGTCCGGCCCAGCGCGCCGAATAGATTCCCGGTGCGCCGTCCAATGCCGGCACGACCAGCCCCGAATCGTCGGCCAATGCCGGCAGCCCGCTCGCCGTAGCGGCGGCGTGCGCTTTGAGCGCGGCGTTGGCCTCGAAACTAGAGCCGGTTTCCTCCGGCTCGCTCAGGCCGAGCGCGGCGGCGTCGATGGTGTCGACGCGATAGGGAGCCAGCAATTCGGCGATCTCGGCGACCTTGCCGGGATTGTGGCTGGCGATAACCAGCCGCTCGCCGGAAAGATCCCGCATCCGCTTCTCAGCCGAGCCCAAGCGCCGCGTGCTGCCGCCGGGTCAACTCGGCGATGCCGGCGCGGGCGAGCGCCAGCATTCGGCTGAACTCGGCATCGTCGAACGGCGCGCCCTCGGCGGTCGCCTGGATCTCGACGATCCCGCCGGTGCCGGTCAAGACGAAATTGGCGTCGGTCATCGCCTGCGAATCCTCGGTGTAATCGAGATCGAGGACCGGAATACCCTCGAACACCCCGCATGAGATCGCGGCGACGCTGTCGGTGAGCGGCAAGCGCGGCAGCAGCCCGGCGGTGACCAGCCGGCCCAAAGCCTGATGCAGCGCGACGTAGCTGCCGGTAATCGCGGCGGTGCGGGTGCCGCCATCGGCCTCGATCACGTCGCAATCGATGCGTATCTGGCGCTCGCCGAGCGCGGCGAGGTCGGTGACCGCGCGCAGGCTGCGGCCGATCAGCCGCTGGATCTCCTGGGTGCGGCCGCTCTGGCGGCCGCGCGCGGCCTCGCGGTCGGTGCGGGTATTGGTCGAGCGCGGCAGCATGCCGTATTCGGCGGTGACCCAACCGCGTCCGGTATTGCGCAGAAACGGCGGCACCCGCTCCTCGATCGTCGCGGCGCACAGCACGTGGGTGTCGCCGAACTTGGCCAGGCACGAGCCCTCGGCGTGCCGGGCGAAGCCGGGTTCGAGCGTGATCGGGCGCATCGATTCGGGACTACGCCCGGATGGTCGCATCGCGATTTCCCTTCAAAACAGATCGCCCTGGCCGGGGGCCGGAATGCCGCGGCGCGCGCGGGGTCGCGGTACGCCGCCGGCGACGACGCCGACCTTGCCGTCGTGAAATTCGAGTTCGAGGACCGAGCCGGGTCTGATGCCGACCGAGGTGGTCAATACCCGCTCTCCCGCGTGGACGACGGCATAGCCGCGCTCGAGCAAGCTTTCGTGATGCGCCGAATGGGTGGCGAGCCGCCCGGCGAAATTGTCGAGCGCGTCACGCCGTCCGGCGAGCGCGCGGGCGGCCGCGCCGGCGAGGCGCGGGGCGAGATCGGCGAGGCGCGCGCGGGCGTGGGCGAGATCGGCGCTGAGCGCCTCCGGACGCAACCGCGCGGACGCCAGATCGAGCCTCTGCCGCGCCGCGTTGATCCGCCCGGCCACGGCCAGGGCCAGCCGTTCGGCGCGGTCGTCGAGGCGCTGGGCGGCGGCGCCGATCAGGTCGCGCGGGTCGGGCAGGCCACGCGCGAGCCCGGCCAGATGCAATCGGCGCTCGGTGAACAGCCGCGCCATGTTGCCGGCCAGCCGCTGGGACTTGCCGCCGAGCTCGGCGATCAGGTCGAGCCGCACCGGCACCGCGATCTCGGCCGCCGCGCTTGGGGTCGGGGCGCGCCGGTCGCTGGCGTGGTCGATCAGGGTCGTATCGGTCTCGTGCCCGACCGCGGAAATCAACGGGATCGCCGAATCGGCGGCCGCGCGCACGACGATCTCCTCGTTGAACGGCATCAAATCTTCGAGGCTGCCGCCGCCGCGGGCGACGATGATCAGATCAGGCCGCGGCACGGGTCCATTTGGCGCGAGCAAGTTGAACCCGGTGATCGCCGCCGCGATCTGCGCCGCCGCGGCCTCGCCCTGCACCGCCACCGGCCACAGCAGCACGCGGCGCGGAAAGCGGTCTGCGAGGCGGTGCAAGATGTCGCGGATCACCGCGCCGGTCGGCGAGGTCACGACCCCGATCACCGCCGGCAGGAACGGCAGTTTGCGTTTGCGCTCGGCGGCGAACAGGCCCTCCTCGGCGAGGCGCTGGCGCCGGTCTTCGAGCAATTTGAGCAGGGCGCCGATCCCGGCCAGCTCGATCGACTCGATCACCAGCTGGTATTTCGAGCGGCCGGGATAGGTGGTCAGGCGACCGGTGCAGATCACCTCCATCCCGTCCTCGGGCCGCACCGTCAGGCGAATCGCCGTGGCGCGCCAGCACACCGCGTCGAGCACCGCGTCGGAATCCTTCAACGCCAGATAGCAATGCCCGGAGCCGACACGCTTGAATCCCGACACTTCGCCGCGCACCCGCACCTGCGCGAAATTGGTCTCGATCGAGCGCTTGAGCGCGCTCGAAAGTTCGGAGACGGTATATTCCGGCAGGTTGGAGTTCAGCGGAACGGCGAGCGGCAGGTCGTTCATCGCGCCATCTTACCGGAGCCGAGGAGGAAGGGCGATGCGCGTGCTTGTCGTCGGTTCGGGCGCTCGCGAACACGCGCTGGCCTGGGTGATCGCGGCCTCGCCGTTGGTCGAGCGGGTGTTGTGCGCGCCGGGCAACGCCGGCATCGCCGAGGACGCCGAATGCGTCCCCGTCGCGGTCGACGATACGGCCGGCTTGATCGCGCTGTGCCGGCGCGAGGCAGTCGATTTCGTCGTCGTCGGCCCGGAAATGCCGCTGGTCGCGGGGCTGGTCGACGCGCTGGAGGCCGCCGGCATTGCCGCGTTCGGCCCGAACGCGGCGGCGGCGGTGCTCGAAGGCTCCAAGAGCTTTATGAAGGAGCTGTGCGCCCGCGAAGGCATTCCCACCGCCAGCTATGCGCGGTTCACCGACGGGGCGGAGGCCAAGGCTTACATCGCCGCCCAGGGCGCGCCGATCGTGGTCAAGGCCGACGGGCTCGCCGCCGGCAAGGGCGTGGTCGTCGCCGACGATACCGAGACCGCGTTCGCGGCGGTCGACGCGGCGTTGGGCGAGCACCGGTTTGGCGCGGCCGGCGCCGAGATCGTCGTCGAGGAGTTCCTGGCCGGCGAGGAAGCGAGCTTCTTCGCGCTGACCGACGGGGTGCACGTGTTGCCGTTGGCGACCGCGCAGGACCACAAGCGGGTCGGCGACGGCGATACCGGCCCCAATACCGGCGGCATGGGCGCCTATTCGCCGGCATCGTGCGTGACCCCGGAAATCGAGGCAGAGGTCATGACGCGGATCATATTGCCGACCGTGCGGGCGATGGCGCGCGACGGCAGACCGTTCAAGGGCGTGCTCTACGCCGGGCTGATGCTGACCGCATCGGGGCCGAAACTGCTCGAATACAACGTCCGCTTCGGCGATCCCGAGTGCCAGGTGCTGATGATGCGGCTGAAAAGCGATCTGGTCCCGGCGTTATTGGCGACCCGCGATGGCATCCTCGACCGAGTCGATCTGCGCTGGTACGACGAAACTGCCGTATGCGTCGTGATTGCCGCCCGGGGCTATCCCGACCACCCGGTGCAGGGGACGGAAATCCGCAGCCTCACCGGGGCGGACGACGATCCGGAGGTGAAGATTTTCCACGCCGGAACGCGGCGGGACGGCGCCAGGATCATCGCCGAAGGCGGCCGCGTTCTCGGCGTCACCGCGCTCGGGCGCGACCTCGCCGCCGCGCGCGACCACGCCTACGCAGCGGTCGACAAGGTCGACTGGCCCGAAGGCTTTTTCCGGAGGGATATCGGCAAGCGGGCGGGCTGAAAACTCTGTAGGGCGGAAAAGCAAAGCGCATTCCGCCGGTGAGTTTCCGGCTATTTGGCGGAATGCGCTGCGCTTTTCCGCCCTACGCTCGCTTGTTCCGCCCATCCGACTCGGCTTCCTGGAATGAGCACTGGATTGGCCTAATTATTTCCTTGTCAATATCCATCCTGCGCCGCTGCACTGAATACAGGCGCTACCGAGATGAGAGCCAGTCGCGCCGCAGGTTTGGCACTCCTTCCAATCGCCGACATTATTGGCGCTACGAATGCCGCCGCCGCATGTCTGGTTTCGTCCCACTGCACGTAAACACTTTGGGGGAGGGGACGGCATACCCCGATACGGCATGCGACATTTCACGCAATAGGCATCCGGCGAACTTTTTTCCCGATGTTCCATTTTACCCGACTTCCTCAGCCCCGCGGCCAGTTTTCGCGGATCGGGTCGCTTCCGTCCCAGTTCCGGGCGGCTTCGCGCACCTGGTCGAAGATGCGCATGCGGGTCGGGGTTGCCTCGGCCATCTCGATCACCGTGCCGGGGTGGCCCTCTTCGAGGAAATAGATGAACGGGCCGCGCGCGCTTTCGCCTTCCTGGCCGATATGCCAGCCATTGCTCAACGCCCGCTCGCGGATCTGGTGGTAGTTGACCGGCCAGCTCGACCAGTGCTGCGACCCCTCGTGGCCGGCGGCGAGGAAGTCCTGGTAGAGGCTCGGGGTTCTGCAGCGCTGCTGGATCAGTTCCAGTTGCACGTCGCCCGAATTGGCCAATGCGATCGACAGATGCGGGATGTCGTATTCGCGGCCCTTGTAGCGGAACGCGGTCAAGGGCAGTTTGTCGGCGTAGAACCACGGGCCGATGCCGCACATTTCGACCCAATGCTTCATCGCCTTGTCGATGTCGCGAACGACGATGCCGATCTGCCGCATCTCGCCGAATATACGGCTCATTGGTTCCCTCCTCGATTTTGTCGACCCGCGCATTCGCACCAATCGTCATTCCCGCGAAAGCGGGAATCCAGGGCCGGCCGAGTGCCGGTTGCCCCTGGACCCCCGCTTTCGCGGGGGCGACGAATAATTAAGCGACCCTTCGGGCTTCCCAGGCGCCGCTGCCGAACTGGCTGCGGTTGACGATGCCGCTGTTCTGGTCGCTGGCGGCGCCGAGCGCGACCGTGCCGCGCATCGCGCCGTCGCGTACCCGCCCCTCGAAGCGGTACGACAGGTGGCTCGCCTCGTAGCGCTGGTCGAAGCTGAAGCGGATCACATCGGCCTCGATCGCGCCCTGGACCGGTCCCTCGAACTGGGCCGAATGCTGGTGTCCGCCGATCTCGCCGCCGCGCTGTTCGAGCGCGAGGCGGTGGGTGCGCGCGCCGTGCAGAAAATCCACCCGCAATTCCCAGTTGCCGGCGATTTCGAGCGAGGGGGCGCGGGAGAGCGCCGGCTCGGCCTGGGCCGCCACCAACAGGGCGGCGACCACCGCAGTGCCAACCTGTTCCGCCTCGCCCGGCTGGAGCTGGAACGGTTCGACCGAGATCGAATTTCCTGTCGCGGAATTGTCGTCGAGCATGACCCGCGGCTCGCCGTCGAGCACCTTGTCGCGCAGGCCGAGGCCGTCGAGCGGGTATTTGTCGCGGTCCCAGGTGATCTTGCAGCGTGGCACCCGGTCGACGCCCTGCGGTTCGACGATTTCGCCGGTGACGCCGGGGATCGTCGCGACCCGCGCCGCGATCGCGGCGCAGTCGTCGTGCCATTTCCGCCGCTCGGCCGCCTCGTCGCGCTGGCCGAACCAGTATTCGAGCGCGGTCAAGACGCCGATGATGTCTTCCTTCGATACCTTCATCGGCCGGCCCAGCGCCTGGTGCGGGGCGCCGTTGCGCCAGGCCGCCTCGACCAGTTTCTTGTTGCCGAGCAACAACCCGCTGGTTTGCGGCCCGCGCAGGAATTTGCCCCCGCTGTAGATCACCAGATCGGCGCCGCGCACCAGCCACGGGCTCGGCCGCTCGATGTGCTCGGAGGCGGCGTCGACCATGATCGGGATGCCGCGCGGTTTGCACACCGAGGCGATCTCTTCCAGCCGCACCGCGGTCAGATGCTCCTGCTTGCCGAGCAATACCACCATCGCGACCGGCTGTTCTAGCGCCCGGTCGAGTTCGGCGCGGGTGTCGATCTCGACGATGTGGCAGCCGATCATCCGCACCGCCTGGTCATAGGCAAAACGTTGCTTGGCCGGGATGATGACGCGATTGACCATGCCGTCGGTAAAAGGCAGGCGCAGCATCTTGACCGGGTCGTTGCCGGCGACGCAGGCGGCGGTGCCGAGCGCCACCGCGGCGGCGCTGCCGCAGGTGACGATGCCCGATTCGGCATAGGTCAATTCGGCGAGGCGCCGGCCCGCGGCCGCCATCAATTCGTCGAGGTTGACGAACTGCCGCGATGCCGCGTCGATCGCCGCGCGCACCTGTGGCAGCATCAGGCTGCCGCCGTGCATCGTGCGCACGCTGCAGCAATTGATGAACGGCCGCACGCCGAGCGAGAGGTAGGGGTTGGGGCTGGTAGTGGATTGGGGCATGTCGCCTCCGGCGAGGTTCGCGCGAAATTATAGCAGCGCCATGCCGACTCGCGCCGGTTTGTTGCCGGTTTGTTGGTCGGTTTGTTGATTGCGGCGGGGCGAGCGTCTATGTCGTGGCAATGAGCCGCGTGACCCAGCCAGAGCGGGCCCTGGTGCTGTTTTCCGGCGGGCAGGATTCGTCGACCTGCCTCGCCTGGGCGCTCGACCGATTCGCGATGGTCGAGACGGTGGGCTTCGATTACGGGCAGCGCCACCGGGTCGAGCTCGATTGCCGCGCGCGGATCGTGCGGCGCCTGCGGGCCGAGTTTCCGGATTGGGCGACGAAATTGGGCGAGGATCACCTGATCGACCTGTCGGTGCTCGGCCAGATCAGCGACACGGCGATGACCCGCGAGACCGCGATCGCCTTTGCCGAGAGTGGGCTGCCGAACACCTTCGTGCCCGGCCGCAATCTGTTGTTCTTCACCCTGGCCGCCGTGATCGGCGGTCGGCGCGGGCTCAAGCACCTGGTCGGCGGCATGTGCGAGACCGATTATTTGGGCTATCCCGATTGCCGCGACGACACCTTGAAGGCCTTGCAGGCGACCTTGTCGCTCGGCATGGACCGGCGAGTCGTGATCCACACCCCGCTGATGTGGCGCGCCAAGGCGGCGACCTGGGTATTGGCGCGGCAATTGGGCGGGGAAGCGCTGGTCGCGCTGATCCGCGACGAAAGCCATAGCTGCTATCTCGGCGACCGCACGCATACGCACGATTGGGGCTACGGCTGCGGCACCTGCCCCGCCTGTGAGTTGCGGCGCGCGGGCTGGGAGGAATTTGCCAATGGCTTGTCATTCCGGGATGACCCGCAGGGGCAGACCCGGAATCCATGAACACCGGCCTCTGGAATATGGGTTCCGGGTCCGCCGCTGTCGCGGCGTCCCGGAATGACGGATAACCAAGAACTATGACCTACACCGTCAAGGAGATTTTCTACACGTTGCAGGGCGAGGGGGCGCTGACCGGGCGGCCCGCGGTGTTCTGCCGCTTTGCCGGGTGCAATCTGTGGTCGGGGCGTGAGCAGGATCGCGCTTCGGCTGCGTGCAATTTCTGCGATACCGATTTCGTCGGCATCGGCGGCGATGGCGGCCGCTTTGTCAAGGCATCGGCATTGGCGGCGCGTATCGCCGCGTCGTGGCCGGCGGCTCAGCCTGGCCGCTTTGTCGTCTGCACCGGCGGCGAACCGCTGTTGCAGCTCGATCCACCGCTGATCGAGGCATTGCACGTGGAGGGGTTCGAGATCGCGGTCGAGACCAACGGCACGGTCCCGGCTCCCGCCGGCATCGACTGGCTGTGCGTCAGCCCCAAATCCGGCAATGCCCTGGCGATCACCGCCGGCGACGAGTTGAAGATCGTCGTGCCGCAGCCGGGGCTCGACCCGCGCGACTTCGCCGGGCTGCATTTCCGGCGGTTTTCGGTCCAGCCGATGGACGGGCCCGATCGCGCCCGCAATACCGAATGGGCGATCCGGTTCTGCCTCGCCCACCCGCAATGGCAGTTGAGCTTGCAGACCCACAAGATGGCGGGAATTCGCTGAGCCTTCCTCAATCCGGCCAACGGTTGTGCAGCCAGAACCATTGCTCTGGCCGCTCGCGGATCCAGGTTTCGAGGGTCGTGTTGACCTGCCGCATCAGCGCGGCGACATCGGCGGCGCGGTCGCCGCTGTCGGGCAGCGGTAGCGCGGGGTGCACGGTCAGGCGGAAACGGGCGCCGCCTAATCGCTCGACCCGCACCGGCAGGATTTCGCATTCGTAGCGCAAGGCCAGTAATGCAAGCGCCGGCGCGGTCATCGCGTCGCGGCCGAAAAACGGCACCGGGATGCCATCGTTGAGCTTCTGGTCGACCAGCAGGGTCAAATGCGCGCCCGCCCGCAACGCCGCGACCACGCGCCGCGAGCCGACCGCGCCCTTGGCGATGAACTCGCCGCGGTCGCCGCGCAATCGCGCCACCATGCGATCGACCAGCGGGTTGTTGGGCGCGCGATAGATCTGCGCGATCGGAATCCCGTATTGCGCGGCGGCGAGCGCGGCGATCTCCCAATTGCCGATATGCCCGGAAAACAGGATGACCCGCCTTCCGGCGGCGATCGCGCGGTCGAGATGCTCGAGGCCGTGCACTTCGACCCGCCCGCCCGGCGCGAATACGCGGATACGGCGCAGATGCGCGTATTCGGCGCCGACCCGACCGAGATTGTCCCACATGCCGCGCACGATACGATCGATCTCGGCCGCGGACAGCTCGGGCATCGCGGCCCGGAGGTTGCGCCGCGCCCGACGCGAGATGCCGAGACGCGGCCCGATCCAGCGGGCCATCGCTCCGGTCGTCGCCGAGGAGAGATCGAGCGGCAGGCACCTGGCCCAGGCGAAAAACAAAGTGGCGCCACAGGCTTGCAGGCGATGGACCCAGCTCGCTGGCCGCGGCGGCGGTTCAGCCGCTTGCGGCCTCGGCATTTCGGTCATGGCAGGCGGCGGGGATATACGGCCGCAGCAACGCGGCCAGCGCATCGGGATCGCGCCAGGCGAGGTCGATTTCGAGCACCGCGATGCCGGCGCGCTCCGCCGGCGGCAACCGCACCCAATCCTTGGCGGTGGTGACAAGCGCGGCATCTTCCAGGTCGGCGGCGTGCCGCAAGGCGGCGATCTCGGCGGCGCGAAAGCGGTGGTGGTCGGGAAACGGCCGCGCCGCGACCAATGCCGCGCCGAGCCCGCGCAATGTCGCGAAGAATTTCTCCGGGCGGCCGATACCGGCGAAAGCGATCAGCCGCTTGCCGGCGAAGCGGGCGCCGTCGAGCGGCACTAGCACGGCGCGCAGGATCGGTAACCCGGCGCTGGACAGCGCCTCCGGCGCGGGCTCGTCGCCGATCAGCACGATCGCGTCGGCGCGGGCGAGCCCGGTCTCGATCGGCTCGCGCAGCGGGCCGGCGGGGATGATCCGCCGATTGCCGAAACCGACTGCCGCGTCGACCACGATCAGCGACAGATCCTTGGCGATCGCCGGGTTCTGGAATCCGTCGTCGAGCAGGATCAGGTCGGCGCCGGCGGCTTCGGCGGCGCGCACCCCGGCCGCCCGGTCGCGCGCGACCCAGCACGGCAGAAGCGCGGCGAGCAGCAGCGCCTCGTCGCCGACAGCGTCGCTATCATGCCGGGCCGCGTCGACCCGCACCGGCCCGGCGAGCTGCCCGCCATAGCCGCGGGCGACCGCGTGCGCCGCGATCCCGCGGCCCGCCAATGCCGCGGCGAGGGCCAACACGACCGGGGTCTTGCCCGAGCCGCCGGCGACCAGGTTGCCGACGCATACCACTGGCACCCCGGCATGATAGGGCCGCGCCACCGCGCGCCGCAGCCGCGCGGCGATGTCCCAGGCCATGCCGGCCGGCGCCAGCAGTCCGGCGACGAGGCCGGGTTTCTCGTTCCAGAATTCAGGGGCGCGCATCGGCGCGGCGCATGGCGGGGGGCTGCTTGGGCGGCGAAGCGCCCGGAGGCGTAGCACCCGGATCGCGCGCGGCGAGCGGCGCCAGCCGGTCGAGCCACGGCGCGAGGCGCTGCAACACCGCGTCGAGCGTACCGTGGCTCGCGGCGGCGGTGCGGGCGGCGGCGTTCGCCCGCGCGTCGCGCCGCCCGGGCTCGGCGAGCAGCGCCATGACTGCGGCGGCGAGGCTGTCGGGGTCGGTGACGATCTCGGCGGCGTCGGCGACGGCAAGCGCGGCGGCCATCGCCGCGCAATTGCCCATGTCCGGTCCGTGCAGCACGGCGCAATCGAGCCGCGCCGCCTCGAACGGGTTGTGCCCGCCCTTGGCCGCCAATGACCCGCCGATCAGGGCGATCCCGGCGAGGCGGTAGAACAGGCCCAGTTCGCCCAACGTGTCGGCGAGGTAGAGATCGATCTCCTCGGTGATCGTCTCGCCGGCGGCACGGCGGGCGACGCGCATCCCCGCCGCGCGCATCCCCGCCGCGATCGTCTGGCCGCGCACCGGATGGCGCGGCGCGATGATCGTCAATACGCCGGCATGATTGGCGGCGATGCGGCGATGCGCGGCGGCGACGATCTCCTCCTCGCCGGGATGGGTGCTGGCGGCGAGCCAGACCGGGCGCTCGCCGATCTGGCGGCGCAGTTCGGCGAGCGCGGCCGGGTCCGCGGGCAATTCCTCGGCCACGGCCTTGAGGTCGCCAACGCTGTCGGCGGTGACGGCGCCGAGCTCGCGAAAACGCCGCGCCTGCTCGCCGTCCTGCGCGAGACACAGGGCAAAGCTCGACAGGATCGGCCGTGCCAGGCCGGGGGTCGCGAGCCAGCGCGCGTACGAGCGGGCCGACAGCCGGCCGTTGATCAACGCCATCGGGATGCCGCGCCGATAGGTCGCCAATACCAGGTTGGGCCACAACTCGGATTCGACCCAGACCGCGAGATCGGGGTGCCAGTGGTCGAGAAAGCGGTCGACCGCGCGGGGCAGGTCGACCGGAACGAATTGATGTCGCACCCGCGGGGGCAGGCGCTGCTCGATCAAATGCGCGGAGGCGACCGTTCCGGTGGTGATCAGAATCTCGATCCCGGGCCGGTCCTGCGTCACCCGCTCGATCAGCGCAAGAACCGATGTGGCTTCACCGAGGCTCGCGGCATGAACCCAGACCAGCGGCGCTGTCGGCCGGGCGCCGCCGGGGGTGCCGAGGCGCTCGCCAAAGCGCGCGCGATCCTCCTTGCCGCGCCGCCGCCGCCATCCGAGCCCGAGCAATACGATCGGAGCGGCAGCCGCGGTCAGCACGCGATAGAGCGACGGCAGCATCAGCCGCACTCCTCGCGGGTGACGCTCGGCTCGCCCCCCGCCCCGATGCCTCTGGCGGCCGGCTGGGCAACGCGGCGGTCGGCCTCGCGCGCCAGTTCAATCATGCGGGTCTCGATCAGCAGCCGGGTGCGCTCGATGCCGGGTTCGTCGATATCGTCGGGAATCTCGATCGGCTCGCCCCACAAATAGAGGCCGCGCCCGAACGGCAACGCCAGATAGAACCGGTCCCAGGTGTTCAATTCCCATCGTCGGCTGGTGGCGAACACCACCGGCACGATCGGCACGCGCGCCAGCCGGGCGACGTTGACGATGCCGCTCTTGACCGTCATCGCCGGGCCGCGCGGCCCATCCGGTGTGATGCCGACCCAGTCTCCGTCGGCGAGCCGCTTCAGCATCGTGCGCATGGCGCCCAACCCGCCGCGCCGGCTCGAGCCGGTAATCGCGCCGATGTCGAAATGGCTGACCGCGTCGGCGATGATGCGGCCGTCGCGGTGGCCCGAGATCAGCATGTGCACCGGCGCCAGCCGCGGCGATCCCATCGGAATCATCATCATCCGCCCGTGCCAGAAGGCGAAGATCAGCGACCGCCCGCCATCGCGCAGGCGCTGCGGCACCTCGGCGCCCTCGACCCGCCAGCGGTTGGTCAGATAGACGAAGCGGATGCAGAGATGCATCGTCCAGCACAATGCCCGACGCACCCGCGGGCTGCGGACCAAGCGACGGGCCCAGCGTCTCGCCACGCTCACCGGCCGGTCATCCCGGCAACGCGGCGGCAGGGTCGGCTCGGCCGCTCTCGATGGTTTCGACCTCGCCGGTGAACTCGGTCTCGTAGAGCCGGCGGTAGAGACCGTTGGCGGCCAGGAGCTGGGCGTGCCGGCCGGTCTCGATGATACGGCCGCGATCGAGCACGCAGATCAGGTCGGCGCTGATGATCGTCGACAGGCGATGCGCGATGACGATCGTCGTGCGTCCCTTCATCAACACCTTGAGAGCCGCCTGCACCTGCCGCTCGGATTCGTTGTCGAGCGACGAGGTCGCCTCGTCCAGCAACAGGATCGGGGCGTCCTTCAGCATCGCCCGGGCGATCGCAAGGCGCTGGCGCTGGCCGCCCGACAGACGCACGCCATGCTCGCCGACCAGGGTATCATAGCCCTTCGGCAGTTCGCGGATAAAGCCGGCGGCGCCCGCGGCGGTGGCGGCGGCCTCGATCTCGCGCTGAGAGGCGCCGAACTTGCCGTAGGCGATATTAGCCCGGACCGTGTCGTCGAACAGGCTGACCTCCTGCGCGACCAAGGCGATGGCGCCGCGCAACGAGCCCAGGGCCAGCGCGCGCACATCCTGCCCGTCGATCGTGACCTTGCCCGAATCGACGTCGTAGAAGCGCAGGATCAGGTTCAGCATCGTCGATTTGCCGGCGCCCGACGGCCCGACCAGCGCCACCGTCGCGCCGGCCGGCGCGATCAGCGAGATGCCGTCGAGCGCGGCGACGCCGGGGTGATAGCCGAACCGCACCGCGTCGAAGCGCACCTCGCCGCCGTCGAGCCGCAGCGGCTGGGCATCGGGCGCGTCGCGTATTCCCGGCTCGATGTCGAGCACTTCGAACACGCGCTGCGCCGCGGCCAGCCCCTCCTGCAACGAGGAATTAAGATTGGCGAGGCTCTTCATCGGCTGGTAAGCCAGCAACAGCGCGGTGATGAACGAAAAGAACGCCCCCGGCGTGCGCACCCCGGCGATAACCTGGTGGCCGCCGTAGAGGATCACCACCGCGATCGCCGCGCCGCCCAATGCCTCGATCAGCGGCGAGGCGCGCGAGCGGGTGCGATTGGCGCGGTCGACCAGCGCGAACACCCGCTCGAACAGCCCGGCGGCGCGGCGCCCCTCATACGCCTCCATGCCATAGGCCTTGACCTGGCGGGCACCCTGAAACGTCTGGCTGAGCAGGGTCGTGACCTGGCCGAGCTCGATCTGGGTGTTGACCGACACCCGCCGCATGCGCCGACCGATCCTCGCCAGCGGCCGGATCGCCAGCGGAAAGGCGAAGAACGCGGCCAAGGCCAGCAGCCAATCCTGGTAGAACATCAGCCCGACTAGAAACGCGACCGTGATCGCGTCCTTGCCGATCGCCGCCAACACGTTGACCGCGGCGTTGCGCAGCAAGACGACGTCGTTGATAAAGCGTGAGATCAACACGCCGCTCGGATGGGCGTTGAAATAGGCGAGGTCGGCCCGCATCAGCCGCGCGAACAGGTCGGTCTGAACATCTGTGATGACCCGCAGGCCGACCCGGGTCATCAGTACGCTCTCCCCGTAATCGGCGACCCCCTTGAGCAGCGCCAGCGCGAGCGCGAACCCGGCGATCAGCCACAGCAGCGAACCGTCCCGCGCGACGAAGATGCGGTCGAGCACCGGCTCCATCAGCCAGGCGCGCAACGCGGTGCTGGCGGCGGCGACGCCCATGCAGACCAGTGCCAGCGCGATCTTGCCCGAATGCCGGCGCATGAAGTCGTGCGCCAGGCGCCGCACCAGCACCGGCGAGCGCACCTTGTTTTCGGTGATAAGAGCGTCGTCGCGCATCGGTTCCCCGCCGGCAGTGTTAGAGGCGGGCACCCGGCTTGGCAAGGATCGCGCTACCCTACGGCGCTCACGCCCCGGCGACGGTCAGATCGTCGATGCGCAGGGTCGGGGCGTCGACCCCGGTGCGGAATTCGAGATCGTTGCCAACGATCATTTGGGCGAACATCGTCTTAAGGTTGCCGGCGACGGTCATCTCGCTGACCGGGAAGGCGATCTCGCCGTTCTCGATCCAGAACCCGGCGGCGCCGCGACTGTAATCGCCGGTGACGCCATTGACCCCCATCCCCATCAGCTCGGTCACGTAGAAGCCGCTGGCGATATCGGCGATCAATGTCTGCGGGCTCAGGGTGCCCGGCTCGATCCACACATTGGTCGAGGACGGCGACGGCGGCGACGAGGTGCCGCGGGAGGCGTGGCCGGTCGTGGTCAGGCCGAGCTGCCGGGCCGAGCGCAGATCGAGCAGCCAGGTCGTCAACACGCCCCGGTCGATTAAGAGGCGGCGGTGATTGGCGATGCCCTCGCCGTCGAACGGTTTCGAGCGCAGGCCGCGCTGGCGGTGCGGGTCCTCGACGATTGTGATGCCCTCGGGAAAGAGGCGCTGGTTGAGCTGGTCCTTCAGAAAGCTGGTGCCGCGCGCGATCGAGGGCCCGTTGATCGCGCCGAGCAGGTGCGACAGGAAACTGCGCGCGACGCGCGGGTCGAACACGACCGGATGCTTTCCGGTCGGCATCTTGCGGGCGCCGAGCCGCTTGACCGCGCGCTCGCCGGCGGTCCTGCCGATCTCGGCGGGATCGCGCAAATCCACGGCGTAGACCGCGCTGGCGAAATCGTAGTCGCGTTCCATCGCGGTGCCGGAGCCGCCGATCACCGAGGCGCTGACACCCTGATGCGAACCGGCATAGCCGCCGACGAACCCGTTGGAGGCGGCCAGGGCGACGCGCGAGCGGCCCCACCCCGCCTCGGCGCCCTCGGAGTTGGTGACCCCTGCGACCGCGAGCGCGGCCTCCTCGCAGATCCGTGCCCGCTCGATCAGGGTTTCGGCGCTCGGCTCCTCCGGGTCGAGCATGTCGAGGCTGGGCCATTCGCGGGTGATCGCTTCGGGGTCGGCGATGCCGCAAAACTCGTCCTCGGGCACCGCGCGCGCCATCGCCAGCGCGTTTTTGACCAGTTCGGCGAGCGCCTTGGCCGAGCGGTCGCTCGACGACACGATCGCCTGCTGTCTTCCGACAAAGACGCGCAGGCCGAGATCCTGGCCTTCGGAGCGTTCGAGCTTTTCGGTCTTGCCGAGCCGGCGCGCATGCGACAGCGAGACGCCCTCGAACATGACCGCGTCGGCGGCGTCGGCCCCGGCGCGGCGGGCGCGGGCGATCAAATCCTGCAACAAATCGACGTCGTTTGCGGTTTCCCGGTCGAGGGTTTCGGCGTCGAGCGTGTCGGTCATGTCTCGTTCCTGATCTCCGTCATACCGGCGAAGGCCGGTATCCACGGCGGTAGTAGGTTCCGGCCTTCGCCGGGGCGACAAATTTCGTTCACAGTTTCACAGGTTTTTTCCACAGTCTCACAAGCGCTCACTTCCAGATCGGCTTGCCGCTGCCGGGGAGGCCGAGGCTGGCCCATTTGCGGGTGACCTCGGCGATCACCGCCTCGCTCATGCGGATCGGCCGACCCCATTGGCGGTGCGTCTCGGGCGGCAATTTGGTGGTGGCGTCGAGACCGATCTTGCCGCCGAGACCGGATTCGGGCGAGGCGAAATCGAGGTAGTCGATCGGCGTGTTGTCGACCAGGGTCACGTCGCGCACCGGATCCATGCGGGTCGAGATCGCCCACATCACGTCCTTCCAGTCGCGCGCGTCGATGTCGTCATCCACGACGATGACGAACTTGGTGTACATGAACTGGCGCAGAAACGACCAGATTCCCATCATCACGCGCTTGGCCTGCCCGGGATAGGATTTGCGGATCGACACCACCGCGATGCGGTACGAGCAGCCCTCGGGCGGCAGCCAGAAATCGACGATCTCGGCGAATTGCTGCTGCAGCAGCGGGATGAACACCTCGTTGAGCGCCTCGCCGAGGATCGAGGGCTCGTCGGGCGGCCTGCCGGTAAAGGTCGACAGGTAGATCGGGTGGCGCCGCATCGTGATCGCCGAGATGCGGAACACCGGGAACTGCTCGACCGCGTTGTAATAGCCGGTGTGGTCGCCGTAAGGCCCCTCGTCGCCGTATTCGTCGAGCGAGACGTGGCCTTCGAGCACGATCTCGGCCTCGGCCGGCACCTTTAGCGGCACGGTGCGGCAATCGACCAGGTCGACCCGCTTGCCGCGCAGCAGCCCGGCGAACTGGTATTCCGACACATTGTCCGGCACCGGCGTCACCGCGGCGATGATCGTGCCCGGGTCGGCGCCGATCACCGCCGCCGCCGGCAATGGCTCGGGCCGCGCGGCGCGCCAGCGCTGATGGTGCTGCGCGCCGCCGCGATGGCGCAGCCAGCGCATCAGGGTGGTGTCGCGGCCGGTGACCTGGAGCCGGTAGATGCCGAGATTGAACCCGTCCTCGCGGCTGGAGCCCGGCCCCTTGGTCACGACCAACGGCCAGGTGATCAGCGGCGCCGGCTCGTCGGGCCAGCAGGTCTGGATCGGCAGCATGCCGAGGTCGATATCGGCGCCCTCAAAGACCAGTTCCTGACACGCCGCGGCGGCGACCGTGCGCGGGCGCATCGCCATCACGGTCTTCAGTAGCGGCAGCATTTCCAATGCCTCGCGCCAGCCGCCGGGCGGCTCCGGCTGTTTCAGGAACGCCAGGGTCTCGCCGATCTCGCGCAATTGGTTCGGCTCGCGGTCCATCCCCCAGGCGACCCGCTCGACCGTGCCGAACAGGTTGACCAGTACCGGCATCGCCATCCCGTCATGGGCCACGTTTTCGAACAACACCGCCGGTCCTTGCTCGGCGAGCAGCCGGGTTTGGATCTCGGTCATCTCGAGGAACGGCGACACCGGCGCGGCGACCCGCACCAGCCGCCTGCTCGCCTCGAGCCGGGTGATGAAGTCGCGCAAGCTGGCATAAGGCATGCGGCGCTATATAGGCGGAAGCCGTCGGCTTAGCGAGCGCGACGCTATTTCTCAGTCACCGGATGCACGGCCGGGTCGCCCTCCCGGCTGATGTTCGCCTGAAGCAGCACGAACGGGACGCTGCCGGGGTTTCCCAAGCTGTAGGGCCACCCGAAGCGCTGATAGAACGGCATTCCGGTCGACAGCGCCTCGGTTTTCCCGTTAGCCGTCAAGGTCCCGGTGCCGCCGAGAACGTAATCGACCGCGGCACCGGTTCGATAATGGGCCGGGCTCGCCGGCATCCCGATGGGGAAGGTCACCCGCGCGAGGCTGAATTCGTAGGGGCCGGCGCGCAGGCCCGGCAATGAGTCAGGTGTCCGATACAACTCCTTGACAATTGCGGGACGGTCGAACAGCGGGCGCCGTTCGTTGGGGCGAGCCGTCAGCAGAAATAACAGCAGGTCCGTCGGCGCGGATGCGGACGCGGCGATGGTCACCGCCTGGCCGGTGGCGATGAAGGCGCCGCTACCTTCGGCCAGCGGTCTAACGCCGCCACCCTCGGTTTCCAGCGCTGGGGCGCCGGAAAGGTCGTACAGCATCGCGCTCGAACCCTGGTAGGACGCGCGCTTCGCCGCCGGCACGTAGACCCGGTACAGTCTGAAATAAAGCGGCAGCTCAACTACGCTGGCCAGTCGCCCGGTGGCGAGCAGGGTCGAGTCCGGACCTTCCGCTCGGGATTGCGCGACAGCCTGCACCCCCAGCACCACGGCAACGAGGACCGCTATGAGGCGGGAAACGATAAGCATGCGATCACCCCATGCTTGATCAGTCGCTGCCCGCGGCCGCGGTCCGGGCGGCGCGGGGTCGCAGCAGCCACAAACAGGCGAGGGCGGTTAGGTTGAGCGCGGCCGACAAGAGCACCGCCGCGGCGCCGTAGTGGTCGAGCAACAGCCCGAACACGAACGGCGCCGCCGCCTGCGTCACCCGCGCCGGCGCCGACAATATGCCGTTGCGCAATCCGTATCCGACCGGTCCGAAGATCGCCAAGGGCAGGGTACCCTTGGCGATCGTGATCAGCCCGTTGCCGGCGCCGTGGAACACCGCGAAAGCGGTCGCCGCGGGAGCGCCGAACAATGCCAGTAGCCCGGCCCCGACCGGGTGCAGCGACGCGGCGATCCGCGCCGAGATCAGCGGGTGGAAATTGCGCATCAGCCCGAATTCGACGAGCCGCGCGACGACCTGGGCCGGTCCGACCAGGGCGGCAGCGGCGATCGCGGCGGTGTGCGACGCGCCGGCGGCCTGCAGCAGCCGCGGCAGGTGCGCCGCCATCGCGCCGGTGACGAACCAGGCGATCGAGAAAAAGAAGGCGAGGGTCAGCATCGCCCCGCGCGGCGCCTCCTCCGGGGTGCCTTCGGTATTGGAGGGCCGAGTGTGCAGGGTCATCCGCGCGCTGGGAATCACCGACCAGTTGATCGGCATCGCCACGACCAGATTGATCGCGGCCCAGATCAGGCACGCCTCGCGCCAGCCGAATGCGTGCTCGAACCAGGCGGTCGCCGGCCATCCGATCGTGCTGGCGAACCCGGCGATCAGGGTGATGCCGGTGATCGGGCCGCGCGCGTCGCGGCCATAAAGCGCGGTCAGCGCGGCAAAGGCTGAATCGTAGAGCCCCATCGCGATCGCCGCCGACAGGAACACCCAGGCGATCGCGAGGCCGACGATGCCTTGACTCAGCGACAGCAATACCAGCCCGGCGGCGAGCACGAGATTGGATAGGGTCAGCACGTTGCGCCCGCCCTGGCGGTCGATCATCCGCCCCACCGCCGGGCCGAGCACCGCGGCCAGCAGCAGCGACAGCGAAAATATGCCGAAGAACACGCTGCGCGGCAGCCCCAGCCCATCCGCGATCGGCGCGCCGAGGATCGCCGGCAGGTAATAGCTCGACGCCCAGGCCAGGGTCTGGGTGGTGCCGAGCGCGGCGACGATCGTGGTCTTGCGGTTCATTCCGCCATGACCCGCCAAACGACACCCTCGCGCGCCTCGCGGTCCTCGAGCTCGCGGCTGGTCGGCACCACATAGCGCGCCAGCTCGACCAGCCCCTCTCGCGGGAGATAGGCTCGGCCGGGGTCGCCGAGCAACGCCAGCCGGCCGCGCGCCGCGATCCGGCGCAGCAGCGCGACCGCGCGCGACGACATCGGTTCCTCGTAGCAGATGTCCCCGGCCAGCACGACACCCCAGCCGGCGGCGGCGCGGTCGAGCAGATCGCGCGTCTCCACCGCCACGCTCACCCCGTTCAGGGGCGCGTTGAGGGCGATCGCGGCGGCGGCGAAGGGGTCGATCTCGGCGGCGACGACACGGGAAGCGCCGGCTATCGCCGCGGCGATCGCGACGATCCCCGAGCCGGAGCCGATATCGAGCACCTCGCGGCCGGTTACGATTTCCGGGTGTTCGAGCAGATAGCGCGCCAATGCCTGGCCGCCGGCCCAGGCAAAGGCCCAGAACGGCGGCGGCGTTCCGTAGCGCGAGAGGCTCTCTTCGGTCGCCTGCCAGATCGGCGTCACCTCGGTGGCTAGGTGCAAGCGGATCTCGGGCACCAGCGGTGGCGTCGCGATCGCGGTGTTGTCGCGGACGAAGAGCGTCGGGTCCATTCGCCCGGCCTCAGACCAAATGGCCGGCGGTGATCGCGCCGAGCATCAGCCAGCCGACCCACCGGTTCGAGCGGAACTTGGAAAGGCAGTCGGCGGGATCGTCGATCGCGACGCGGGCGGCCTGCCAGCAGAGCTGGGCCGTCGCGGCAGCGAGTCCGACCCAGAACGCGATGCCGAGCCCGGCGCCGATCGCCGCGGCGGTCCACAAGGTGGTCGCGGCGGCGTAGAATACGAACAGGAACGGCCGGGTCCGGTCGCCGAGGGCCAGGGCCGCGGATTTGATCCCGATGCGGGCGTCGTCCTCCTTGTCCTGATGGGCGTAGATCGTGTCGTAGCCGAGGGTCCAGAACACCCCGCCGAGATAGAGCAACGCCGGCGGCCAGGCCAGCGTTCCGGTTACCGCGGCCCAGCCCACCAGCGCTCCCCAGTTGAAGTTGAGGCCAAGAAACAGCTGCGGCCAATAGGTGACCCGCTTCATCAGCGGGTAGGTGGCGATCAGGCCGAGCACGGCGATGCCGAGGATCACGCTGGCGCGGTTGAGGCTCAGCAACACCGCCGCGCCGACCGCGAGCTGCGCCAGCATGAACAGGATCGCCCGCTTCACCGTCACCCGTCCGCTCGGCAGCGGGCGCGTGCGGGTACGCGCGACCTTGCCGTCGATATCGCGGTCGGCGATGTCGTTGAGGGTGCAGCCGGCGCCGCGCATCACCACCGCGCCGATCGCGAACAGCGCCAGCAGGACCGGGTCCGGCCAGCCGGGCGCGGCGAGGGCGATCCCCCACCAGCCGGGAAACAACAGCAGCCAGGTTCCGATCGGCCGGTCGAGCCGGGCGAGGCGGGCATAGGGCTCGACCGCGCGCGGAAGGTAGCGGTCGACCCAATCGCCGACGTGAATATCGGTCGGGTCCGGGATCGCGGCCGTCCCGCCCGTATGCGGGCCAGAGGCCCGCGGTTCCAGGCCGCGTTTTCCGGTTGCGTCGCTCATGCGCTAATCTTGCGGCCGCAACCCCTCGCGGCTCAAGCGGCGGGTGGCGAAGGGAGCGCGATGGCCGAACAGATCGCCACTCGGCTTTATCTCGACACAGCGCTTGACGTCGGCGCGGAGGTCGATCTCGACGAGGGGCAGGCGCACCGGCTGCGCAACGTTTTGCGGCTGGGGGTCGGCGCGGTAGTGGCGGGGTTCAACCCGCGCGACGGCGAATTTCTGTGCCATGTCGCCGAACTCGGCCGGACGCGGGCGCGGCTGTCGGTGGTGCGTCCACTACGCCCGGCCGATTCCGAATCCGTCCCGCGACCCGAGCCGTGGCTGGTGTTCGCGCCGATCAAGCGCGCCCGGCTCGACTGGCTGGTCGAGAAGGCGACCGAGTTGGGCGCCGCAGCCCTGCTGCCGGTGTGGACCGCGCGCAGCCAGCCCGAGCGGCTCAACCGCGACCGCCTGCTGGCCCACGCGATCGCGGCCGCGGAACAGTGCGAGCGGCTGTCGGTGCCCGAGATCCGTCCGCCCGACCGGCTCGATCGGGTGCTCGCGCAGTGGCCCGGCGAGCGGCGGCTGATCGTCTGCGACGAGAGCGGCGGCGGCATGCCGGTCGCCACCGTGCTCGCCGCGCTCGGGCCGGGGCCGGTCGCGCTAATGGTTGGCCCGGAAGGCGGCTTCGCCGAAACGGAACTTGACGCTCTCGGCAATCTCCCTTTTGTTAGCCGCGTCGGGCTGGGCCCGAGGGTGCTGCGCGCCGAGACCGCGGGCCTCGCCGCCTTGGCGGTGTTTCAGGCCATCGCCGGAGACTGGCGCCGCGCCCGCTCGGGGTGACGCGACGGCCGCTTCTGGCGCGATGGGACCGCATATTTGGAGTTTCGTTGACGATGGCCGCACCGCCAGGCTCGCCGGGAGTGCCGATTACCGACAAGCGGCAGCTGATCGAGTACCACATCTCGGGCAACAAGCCGCCGTCCGCGTGGCGGGTCGGCACCGAGCACGAGAAATTCGTCTTTCGCCGCGCCGATCACCGCCGCGTGCCGTATGAGGGGCCGGACGGGATCGAGGCGTTGTTGCGCGGGATGACGCGGTTCGGCTGGCAGCCGGTGATCGAGGCCGGCAACCTGATCGCGTTGCGCAACGACGAATTGGGCTCGATCACGCTCGAACCCGGTGGGCAGTTCGAATTGAGCGGCGCGCCGCTCGAGACCGTGCATCAGACCTGCGACGAGGTGCACGAGCATCTGCGCCAGGTGCGCGAGGTGTGCGGCGAATTGGGGCTCGGCATGATCGGGCTCGGCTTCGACCCGAAATCGCGCCGCGACGAGGTCGGCTGGATGCCCAAGGGCCGCTACCGCATCATGCGCGACTACATGCCCAAGCGGGGCCGGCTTGGCCTCGACATGATGTTGCGCACCTGTACCGTGCAGGCCAATCTCGACTACCAGTCCGAACCCGACATGGTGCAGAAGTTCAGGGTCAGCCTGGCGTTGCAGCCGGTCGCGGTGGCGCTGTTCGCCAATTCGCCGTTCGTCGAGGGCAAGCCGTCGGGGTTCCAGAGCTATCGCAGCCTGGTCTGGACCGATACCGACCCCGACCGCTGCGGCACCTTGCCGTTCGTGTTCGAGCCGGGTTTCGGGTTCGAGCGCTATGTCGACTACATGCTCGACGTGCCGATGTATTTCGTCTACCGCGGCGGCCGCTATATCGACGCCAGCGGCCAGTCGTTCCGCGATTTCATGGCCGGGAAACTGCCGGCGTTGCCGGGCGAATTCCCCGGCATCGGCGACTGGAGCGACCACCTGACCACGGCGTTTCCCGAGGTGCGGCTCAAGACCTATCTCGAAATGCGCGGCGCCGATGGCGGGCCGTGGCGGCGGCTATGCGCGCTGGCGGCGTTGTGGATCGGCATCCTCTACGACCAGGCGGCGCTCGACGGCAGCGCCGATCTGGTCGCCGACTGGACCGCCGCGGAGCGCGAGGCGATGCGCAACGACGTGCCGCGGCTCGGGCTGGCGACGCCGTTCCGTGGCGGCAGCCTGCGCGACATCGCCCTCAAGACGCTCGACCTCGCGCATGGCGGGCTGCACCGGCGCGCCCGCCGCGACGCCAGCGGCGAGGACGAGACCCATTTCCTCGACCCGCTGTTCCAGATCGCCGGCTCGGGCCGCACCCCGGCCGGGGAATTGATCGAGGATTACGAGACCCGCTGGAGCGGCGACGTCGACCGGGTGTACGACGAATATTCGTATTGATTTCAGCCCGGCTCCCTTGATGGGCGTGACGGGGCGGTCACGCTCTCGCCGTCGCCGAGGCGCAGGCGCACCCAGCCGTTCGGATCAGCCATCGCCGCGTCGGGCGCGCGGCCCGACAACGACATCCAGCGCTCACGATACCACGAGGTCACCGCGATTTCGGCGGCGAGCGAGTCCCGCGGCATCGGCGGGGCGATGCCCAGCGCCTGCCACGGGATCAGCATCTCGGCGGTGATGCGCGGCTGATCGGCGCCGAAATACACCGCCTCCGCGCCGGCGACCGGGGTGCAGCCGGCGGTGATCGCGTCGGCGGCGGCCCCGGTGCACAGCATCGTCGTCATGTGCTGGTGGTCGTGACGGTCGCCGCGCCCGGGGATGAAGAACAGGACGAAGCGGCGCGGCCCGGCGCCGGCGTCGACGCCGAGCTCGACCCTGTAGGCATCGACCAGCGGGAACGGCCCGTCATAGGCGAGCAGGTCGAGGTCGAAATAATCCTGGCCGATCGTCGCCACGGCCAGGCCGCGCTCGTTCCACGACAGATAGATCTCGCCGAACCCGACCGCGCCGGGGGACGGGCGCAGCGGCGGCAGCAGGCTCGCCGGCTTGGGCCAATCCGACAGCGAATTGTCATGCAGCGAGATCGCGGCATGCGGGACCGTGAACGGGTCCCGCGGCGATGCCGCGGCGGGAATGGCGGCGGCGTGGAGCGCGGGCGCGCGCTGGTTGGCCGCGGATAATGCCGCAGTCAGCCGGCGATAAGGTATATCGTCGATGTCGACGAGGCCGAAATTATAATCCTCGCCGTCCGCCCGCCCGCCCTTGGGGTGGTCGTGATACTGGAACCACTGGGTGCCGATGATCTCCGGGATCGCGGCGAAATTCAGGGTCGCGGCGGCGGCGCCGCGGGCGCGCTCGGCCTGGGTGGCAACGGTCATCAGATGGCCGTTGTTGCGGTTGCCGGTGCGGTTCTCGCGTGCCGCGAAGAACCATTCCGACACCAGCACCGGCTTGCCGCCGGAAAGCCGGCGCAGCCCGTCGAAATAATAGCGCGCGATCCAGCCGTCGCCGGAATCGACATTGTAGTTGGTGGCGATCGCGTCGACATGCGGGGTCATCGCGCGGACCGCCTCGGGGTCGTAATAGATCGGCAACCGGTCGCCGAAATAGAGCGCGTCGGGGTCGGCGGCGCGGATCGCGCGCTCGGACAGTTCGTAGTAACGCGCGGCGACGATGCCCGCCCATTCGCGCACGACGGCGATGCCGTTTCCACCCGGGCGCATCCGGGTCATCTCCCGCGCGGCGCGCAGCGCCGGCCACGAATCGACCCCCGGCGGGGTCGTGAAGTCGGCGGCGAACCGTGCCCAGTTGCCGCCATAATGGCGGCGCAACAGCGCGACCCAACGCTGCTTGGTGGCCGAGTCGGCCGGCTCTTTTGAATAGAACACGAACAGCGCGCCGGCCCACCAGCCGACCTCGTTGTCGGAAAAATAGCCGATGCGGTAGGGCGAGCCGCGATAGGGCGCGACCGCCTCGCGCGCCAACGCCATCATCCGCCGCTCGGTCTCGGCGGAAAACGGGTCGAACCAATGGAACTTGGCGTGGCGGCCGATCTCGAGATCGATCACGCTCGGCAGGCGCAGCTCGCGCGGCGGCAAGGACCACCCGCCGGCGCTGTTGAAGCCCCAGGACATGACCCGGCGGCGGGCTTCCTCTGTCCACGCCTCGATCGTCGGGGCAAAGGCGCGCCAGCTGTAATAGGTCTTGCCGTCCTTGACGCGCTCGCGGTCGCCGCCGTCGAGAATGTTGACGCCGAGGCTGTAGAAGCGCTCGCCGCATGGCGTCTTGAGCCAGGCGATCCCACCCTCGCCGACCACCGACCAGCGGCTGGATTGGGCCGTATCGAGGGTGCAGGAGAGCGCGGAAGTGAAGGGAAGCAAGAATACGGCGAACAGCGCGGCGGCGAAGACACGGCCCCTCTCCCGCCATGCGGGAGAGGGAAGGGCCCAGCCGGGATGGCTGGGAGGGTGAGGGTGCCTTGGCCGACGCACCCTCACCCGCCTCGCTACGCTAGGCACCCTCTCCCGCCAACGGGAGAGGGGCTTTCAACGTCGCGTGGGCTCACGCCGCGGTGCCGCCGACGGTCAGGCCGTCCATGCGCAGGGTCGGCTGGCCGACCCCGACCGGCACGCCCTGTCCGTCCTTGCCGCAGGTGCCGACCCCGTCGTCGAGGCTCAAATCGTTGCCGATCATCGTGATCTTGGTCAGCGCGTCGGGGCCGTTGCCGATCAGGGTCGCGCCCTTGACCGCCGGGCCGATCTTGCCGTCCTCGATCAGATAGGCCTCGGAGGCGGAAAACACGAACTTGCCCGAGGTGATGTCGACGCTGCCGCCGCCGAAATTGACCGCGTAGAGACCCTTCTTGACCGAGCCGATAATCTCCCGCGGGTCGCGCTCGCCGGCCAGCATATAGGTGTTGGTCATGCGCGGGATCGGCGCGTGGGCAAAGCTCTCGCGCCTGCCGTTGCCGGTCGGGGCGGCGCCGAGCAGCCGCGCGTTGAGGCGGTCGTGCATGTAGCCCTTGAGGATGCCGTCCTCGATCAGCACGTTGTAGTTGCTTGGCGTGCCCTCGTCGTCGACGGTCAATGAGCCGCGCCGGTCGGGCAGGGTCCCGTCATCGACCACGGTCACGCCCTTCGATGCAACCGCCTGGCCGACGAGGCCGGAAAAGGCCGAGGTCTTCTTGCGGTTGAAATCGCCCTCGAGTCCGTGCCCAACCGCCTCGTGCAACATGACACCGGGCCAGCCGGGGCCGAGCACGACACTCATCTCGCCGGCCGGCGCCGGCACCGAATCGAGGTTGACCAACGCCTGGCGCAGCGCTTCGTCGACCTGGTGGCGCCATTGCGCCGGGTCGATGTAGCGCTCGTAGGCGAGGCGGCCGCCGGCGCCGTAGGAGCCGGTTTCCATGCGGTCGCCCTGGCCGACCATGACCGCGACGTTGAGCCGGACCAGCGGGCGGATATCGGCGACACGGACGCCGTCGGGGCGCATGATCTGCACCGCCTGCCAGGTACCGGCCAATGACGCCATGACCTGGCGCACCCGCGGGTCGAGGCCGCGGGCATAGGCGTCGATCTCGGTGAGCAGTTTCGCCTTCGCCGCCAGGTCAATCCCGCCGAGCGGGTTGACATCGGTGTAGAGGACCCGGTTGGTGCCGATCGGCGGCTGCGCCAGGGTGCCGGCATGGCCGCTGGCGACCGCGCGCACCGTCGCCGCCGCGCGGCGGATAGCGGCCTCGGACAGTTCGGAGGCATGAGCATAGCCGGCGGCCTCGCCGGCGACCGCGCGCAACCCGAACCCCTGTGTCGTGTCGAAGGCGGCGCTCTTGATGCGTCCGTCGTCGAGCGAGATGCTTTCCGACTGGCTGTATTCGAGAAACAACTCGCCATCGTCCATGCCGGCGAGCGTTTCGCCCACCAGCGCCTCGATCCGCGGCAAATCCATGCCGGTGCGATCGAAGAACAGGTCGTCGGTCACGGCGAGATTGGTCATTGGCGGCTCCGGCAATTGGTTCGCGGGCACATCCCGGGCGGATCATCGGCAATATGGCCCCGCCGCCGACGTTGCGGAAGGCACGATCTCCGATGGCGTCGCCGCCGCTGCCTAGTTAGTGTGCATGCGACGGCTTGCCGCAACGGGTTAGGCGATGGTTGACCCAGTTGTCGGCTCGGCCGGCTTTGGTGTAGGCTCGCCTCGATCGGTTGCCTCCGCCGCAATCCTTCGGCCACGGTTTGGCGACCGAGGTTTGGCGGTGGTGCGGCTTCGGCCCAGCGGCGCGAAGCCCGGACGATCCCGCTCGGAAAATCGATCTCCGAACAGCGGCTCCGGGTTCTTCGCCGGGAGGTCCGGGGAAGCCGGTCGCCTTCGCTGAGGGGCGTCCTCGCCGAAATGGGGGCTGCAAGGACATGGTGCGGTTGACGGGATCGATGACGCGGCAAAGGGCGGCGAGGCTCCGCGCGGCGGCCTTCATGGCGCTCGCCGGCGTGCTTGGCTGGGCGGAGGTCGCCTGGGCCTCCGAGCCGAAGCCCTGGCAATTGGGCTTTCAGCCGGCCGCGACGCCGATCAAGCAGCGCATCGACGCGTTTCACGACGAGCTGCTGGTGATCATCTTCTTGATCACGATCTTCGTGCTCGGCCTGTTGCTCTATACGATCGTGCGCTTCAGCGCCAAGCGCCACCCGGTGGCGACGCGGACCTCGCACCACCCGGTCATCGAAATTCTTTGGACCGTGATCCCGGTGGTCATTCTCGTGATCATCGCGATCCCGTCGTTCAAATTGATGTACTTCATGGACGCAGTGCCCAACGCCGAGATGACGATCAAGGTGACCGGGCACCAATGGTACTGGTCGTACGAATACCCCGACAAAGGCGGGCTCGCCTTCGACAGCAACCTGATCGCCGACAAGGATCTGAAGCTGGGCCAGAAGCGGCTGCTCGATGTCGACAACCCGCTGGTCGTGCCGGTCGACACCACGGTTCGGGTGCAGATCACCGGCACCGACGTGATCCACAGCTGGTTCATCCCGGCCTTCGGGGTCCAGGAATACGCGATCGCCGGCCGCCACAACGAGGCGTGGATGCGGGTGCTGGCCGAGGGTACCTATTACGGCGAATGCAACCAGATCTGCGGCGTCAACCACGCCTTCATGCCGATCGCGGTCAAGGCGGTCTCGAAACCCGAGTTCGACAAATGGCTAGTTGACGCCAAGAAGAAATTCGCGGCCAACCCGACTGTCCCGCCCGCCGGCGGCGCCGAGCCGATGCTCGCCGCCGCCGACAAGTGATACGCCGCCGACAAGCGATACCAAGGGGTCTCCGATGAGCTACGGGCATGATGCTCACGCCGCCGACGCGCATGGCCACCACGGGCATATGCCGGGCTTCTTCACGCGCTGGTTCTGCTCGACCAACCACAAGGATATCGGCACCCTCTACATCATCTTCGCGATCATCGGCGGGCTGATCGGCGGAGTTTTCTCGATCCTGATGCGGATCCAGTTGAGCCATCCCGGCAATGAGTTCCTCGCCGACCACCAGATGTTCAACGTGATCGTCACCGCGCACGGGCTGATCATGGTGTTCTTCCTGGTCATGCCGGCGATGATCGGCGGGTTCGGCAATTGGTTCGTGCCGCTGATGATCGGCGCGCCCGACATGGCGTTTCCGCGGATGAACAACATCAGCTTCTGGCTGCTGATCCCGTCATTCGCGCTGCTGTTGGGGTCGGCTTTTGTCGGCACTGGGACCGGGGTCAACAACGCGGTGACGGGGGGCGCTGGGGTTGGCTGGACGATCTATCCGCCGCTGTCGGCGGCGGGACCGGCCGGGCATCCCGGCCCATCGATCGACATGGCGATCTTCTCGCTGCATCTCGCCGGCGCCTCGTCGATCATGGGCGCGATCAATTTCATCACGACGATCTTCAACATGCGCGCGCCGGGCATGACCCTGCACCGGATGCCGCTGTTCGTCTGGTCGATCCTGGTAACCGCGTTCCTGCTGCTGCTGTCATTGCCGGTATTGGCCGGTGCGATCACGATGTTGCTAACCGATCGCAATTTCGGCACGACGTTTTTCGACCCGGCCGGCGGTGGCGATCCGATCCTGTTCCTGCACCTATTCTGGTTCTTCGGCCACCCCGAGGTGTACATCCTGATCCTGCCCGGGTTCGGCATGATCTCGCAGGTCGTCTCGACCTTCTCGAAAAAGCCGGTGTTCGGCTATCTCGGCATGGCCTATGCGATGGTCGCGATCGGCGGCATCGGCTTCATCGTGTGGGCGCACCATATGTTCACGACCGGCATCGCGGTCGATACCCGCGCCTATTTCACCGCGGCGACGATGGTCATCGCGGTGCCGACCGGGGTGAAGATCTTTTCCTGGATCGCGACGATGTGGGGCGGCTCGATCGAGTTCAAGACGCCGATGCTATGGGCGATCGGGTTTATATTCCTGTTCACGGTCGGCGGCGTGACCGGCGTGGTGCTGGCCAATGCCGGCGTCGATTTCGCGCTGCACAACACCTATTACGTCGTCGCCCATTTCCACTACGTGCTGTCGCTCGGCGCGGTGTTCGCCCTGTTCGCCGGGTTCTATTACTGGATCGGCAAGATGTCGGGCCGAACCTACAACGAGACGTTCGGCCATATCCATTTCTGGACGACGTTCATCGGCGTCAATCTGACCTTCTTTCCGATGCATTTCCTCGGGCTCGCCGGCATGCCGCGGCGCATCGCCGACTATCCCGACGCGTTCGCCGGCTGGAACCATATCGCCTCGATGGGAGCCTATATCTCGGGCGCATCGACGCTGTTCTTTATCTTCATCGTGTTCCACACGCTGTTGGCGGGCCGCAAGGTCGGTGAGAATTACTGGGGCGAGGGGGCGACGACGTTGGAATGGCATGTGTCGTCGCCGCCGCCGTTCCACACCTACGAGGAACTGCCGGTCATCACCGGGACCGGCCATTAGTGGCGGGGGTGGGTAACCGGGCCGAATTTCGGTGAGCGAACTGTCGGCGGCGCGATCCGGCGATTCGCCGCGCTTCGCGGCGGGGGCGCGAGGGGCGGCGTCGACGACCGCGGTCATCGACTACATCGCGATCTTGAAGCCCCGGGTCATGTCGCTGGTCGTGTTCACCGGGTTTGTCGGGCTCGCCGTCGCGCCGGGGCATATCCATCCGTTCATCGCCGCGGTCGCGGTGTTGTGCATCGCGATCGGCGCTGGCGCGTCGGGCGCGATCAACATGTGGTACGACCGCGACATCGACGCCGTGATGCGGCGCACGGCGTCGCGGCCGGTGCCGTCGGGGCGCATGCTGCCGGGCGAGGCGCTCGGCTTTGGCGTGGTGTTGGCGGTCGGCGCCGTCGCGGTAATGGGGCTGGCGGTTAATCTGGTCGCCGCCGAATTGCTGGCGTTGACGATCGGGTTCTACGTCTTCGTCTATACGATCTGGCTCAAGCGGCGGACGCCGCAGAACATTGTGATCGGCGGCGCCGCCGGGGCGTTCCCGCCGATGATCGGCTGGGCCGCGGTGACGGGCGATATCGGCTGGGGCGCGGTGGCGCTGTTCGCGATCATCTTTTTCTGGACCCCGCCGCATTTCTGGGCGCTGTCGCTGTACCGCTCGGGCGATTACCAGGCGGCCGGGGTGCCGATGCTGCCGGTGGTCGCCGGACCCGCCGAGACCCGACGGCAGATGCTATTGTATACGCTGGTGTTGTGGCCGGTGGTACTGGCCCCGTGGTTGCTCGGGCTGACCGGCCCGGTCTATGCCGGGTTGGCGGCGGTGCTGAGCCTGGCGTTTACCGGCACCGCGATCCGCGTGTGCCACGACAAGACCGACGCCAGCGCGCGGCAGATGTTCACGTTTTCGCTCGCCTATCTGTTTCTGATCTTCTGCCTGGTACTGGTCGACCGGCTGGTATTCGTTGACCGTTTCGTGGGCGGCCGGTGGTAATGTCGCTCGCCATGCCGACCCAGATGCCGACCCCGCGCGACCGCACGATCCGCGCGCGCAACCGCGCGCTGCTGATCGTGTTGCTGGCGCTGGTCGCGCTATTCTACGCGCTCGCGATCGTGCGGATGGGGGGCGGCTGAGATGGACCGGCCGCCCGGCGATCGCAAGCCCGGCAATCGCAAGGGGCTGGTAGCGGTATTACTGCTCGGCGTCGTCGCCGGCATGGCGGGATTGTCGCTGGCTTCGGTGCCGCTCTACCGCATGTTCTGCGCCGCGACTGGGTTCGGCGGCACGACCCAGCGCGCCGCCGCCGTACCCGACATGGTGTCGGGCGCGATCGTCACGGTGCGCTTCGACGCCGACACGGCGAACGATCTCGGCTGGGATTTCCGCCCGCTGCAGCGCGAGATCCGGGTCCACCCAGGCGAGCGGCACGAGGTGTCGTACCGCGCCATCAACCTCACCAACGCGCCGGTCACCGGCACGGCGACGTTCAACGTGACCCCGGCCAAGACCGGGATCTATTTCGACAAATTGCAATGCTTCTGCTTTACCGAGCAGACGCTCAAGCCCGGCGAGAGCAAGGATATGGGGGTCGCGTTCTTTGTCGACCCCGACATGCTGACCGACCCGGGTACAAGCGAGATCCGCACGATCACGCTGTCGTACACGATGTTCCGGGCGCGTCAGCCCGATCGCCCGAGCGCGGCGGCGAACCCGCCCGTACCGCTCCCCGCCGTGAACTGACCGACCAGGTAGAGAAGAGATATGAGCGATCCCCATGCCCATGCCGCCGCCGATGGTCACGGTGCTCCAAAGCACCCGTATCACCTCGTCGATCCGAGCCCGTGGCCGCTGATCGGCTCGATCGCCGCCGGGGCGATGGCGATCGGCGGGGTCATGTTCATGCATGGACACGGCGCCTGGCTGCTGATCCTGGGCACGCTCGGGGTGTTGGCGGTAATGGCCGTGTGGTGGCGCGACGTCGTCATGGAGGCGACGTTCGGGGGCTTCCACACCCCGGTGGTGCAGCTCGGCATGCGCTATGGCATGGCCTTGTTCATCGCCTCGGAGGTGATGTTTTTCTCGGCGTTCTTCTGGGCCTTCTTCTCGTCGAGCCTGTATCCGGCCGGCGGCGTTTGGCCGCCCAAGGGGATCCAACCATTCGATCCGTTCGAGTTCCCGTTCCTGAACACGCTGATCCTGCTGCTGTCGGGGACGACGGTGACCTGGGCGCACCACTCGTTGCTCGAAGGCAATCAGAAGGGTCTGATCCAGGGTCTGATCGTCACGGTGTTGCTCGGCCTCAGCTTCACCTCGATCCAGGCATACGAATACGGTCATGCCGCGTTCACCTTCACGGGCGGCATCTACCCGACGACGTTTTTCATGGCGACCGGTTTTCACGGCTTCCACGTCATCGTCGGCACGATCTTTCTGGCGGTCTGCTTGTGGCGGGCGTGCCTCGGCCATTTCAAGCCGGACCACCATTTCGGCCTCGAGGCGGCGGCCTGGTACTGGCACTTCGTCGACGTGGTCTGGCTGTTCCTGTTCGTCTGCATCTATTGGTGGGGCATGGGGAACGCGATTCCGGCCGGCCACGGCGGCTAGGCCGGGCGAAGGCGGCCCGGAAGCCGTCGGCGGGTAGATCATGCCGGCGGGTAGACCATGACCACCGGCGCGCCGTATTACGCGCCGGTGTCGTTGTGGCGCGCCGGGCTGCTGTGCCGCTGCCCGCGCTGCGGCGACGGCCGCGTCTTCGCCGGCCTGCTCAGTGTGACTCCGGTCTGCGCGGTGTGTGGCCTCGATCTGTCGGCGCAGGACGCCGGCGACGGGCCGGCGGTGTTCGTGATCCTGTTTCTCGGGCTGATCGTCGTCGGCCTCGCCGCGTTCGTCGAACTCCGCTTCGGGCCGCCGATCTGGGTCCACCTGCTGCTGTGGACGCCGCTGATCGTCGTCGGCGCGATCGCGATGTTGCGGCCGCTGAAGGCGGTAATGATCGCGTTGCAGTACCGCCACGACGATTTGCGCGCATCGCCCGCGCCTCCCCCGGTACCGCCTCCCCTGGGACCTCCTCCCCTGGGACCTCCTCCGGCGGCATGATCGGGTTTCGGCCGTTGCTGGTGCCGACGATCTGCGCCGCGACGGTCGTGGCGGTCTGTCTCGGGCTCGGCATGTGGCAGGTGCAGCGCATGTATTGGAAGCGCGATCTGATCGCCGTGCGCGAGGCCTCGCTTGTTGCCGCGCCGATCCCGCCGCCGCGCACCCTGGAAGAGGCGCGCCCGCTCGAATTTCGCCATGTCTCAATTGATGGCGTTTTTCTCAATGACAAGGAGCTCTATCTGCACGCGATATCCGACGGAGGCGCCCAGGGATACCACGTACTAACGCCGCTCAGGGAAGTATCGGGGCGCGTAATCTTGATCGATCGGGGTTTCGTCCCGACCGAGCTGAGAGATCAGGCACGCCGGCGCGCTGGGCAGCCCGAGGGGGACGCGCACCTGGTTGGGCTTCTACGGCTGCCGCCGACTGAGAAACCCGGTGGAATACTAAGTCCTTTCATGCCCGATAACCGCGCCGATTCAAATCACTGGTTCTGGGTCGATCTGCCGGCGATGGCCTCCGCCGATGGCCTGGAGAACGCGGCGCCGTTCTACATCGACGCCGACAAGACCGCGAACCCGGGCGGATGGCCGCGTGGCGGCATCACCCGCACCGCCTTGCCCGACGATCACCTGCAATACGCGATCACCTGGTTCCTGCTCGCCGGCGCGATGATCGTGATCTATGTCCTCTACCATCGCCGCCGCGAGGGCGCCGGATGAACGACCTATGAGCGCCAAGGCGGCCGCGTTCGACCGCTATCCGCGCGAGCGCTATCTGGCCTGATCGGCAACTCAGCGGTTTACAGGATAGCCGCGACCGGCCATATGTCGCGCGAGGCGGTCCCCCGCGCCAAGTTCCGGCAGGACGATTCCGGTGACCAGGCGTTGAAAGGGGTGCAAATTCAATGGGGGAACTACGTGCTCGACATCGTCGCCCAGCACGCAGCGGGTAACACCGGCCGCAACGCGCAGCGCCAGCGTTTCGCCGCGATCCGCAAGCAGACCGAGGCGCTCGGCGCCAGATTGACGCCGGAGGATCAGGCGATCCAGTCGATGCCCGACGCCAGCCCGACGAAATGGCACCTGGCGCATACGACGTGGTTTTTCGAGACCTTTATCCTATCTCGCTTCGATCCCGCCTACCGGGTGTTCGACCCCGATTTCGCCTATCTGTTCAACTCGTATTACGAGGCGGTCGGGCCGCGTCACCCGCGGCCGCTGCGCGGAGTGTTGTCCCGCCCGGCGGTCGCGCGGCTAATGGAATATCGCGACCATGTCGGCGAGGCGATGCTGGGGCTGATCGAGCGCGGCGAGGCGGCGGCGTGGCAGCAGGCGGCGCCGCTGATCGAACTCGGCCTCCAGCATGAGCAGCAGCATCAGGAATTGATCCTGATGGACATCAAGCATCTGTTCTCGCTGAACCCGCTTCTACCCGAATTCCAGCCGCCGCGCCCGCGCGGCTGGGCGGCGCGGCCCGCGGTGAAGCTGCCCGACTGGGTCGAATTCGGCGGCGGCACCGACGAGATCGGCCATGCCGAACCCAGCTTCGCCTTCGACAACGAGACCCCGCGTCACAAGGTCTGGCTCGACCCATTCCGCCTCGCGGCGCGGCCGGTGAGCTGCGGTGACTACCTCGGCTTTATCGATGATGGCGGCTATCGCCGCGCCGAATTCTGGCTGTCGGACGGCTGGACCACCGTGCGGCAACAGGAATGGGAGGCGCCGGCCTATTGGCGACGGGTCGACGGCTCGTGGTCGGTGTTCACCCTGTCTGGCGAGCGGCCGGTCCAGGCCGACGAGCCGGTCTGCCATGTCAGCTTCTACGAGGCCGACGCGTTCGCCAAATGGGCCGGCAAGCGGCTGCCGACCGAGGCGGAATGGGAGATCGCCGCGCGTGACGCGCCGCTCGCCGGCAACCTCGCCGACAAGGGCCTTTATCACCCCTGCGCCGACGATTTCGCCGATGCGGTTACGCCGTTGCGGCAATTGATCGGCGATGTGTGGGAGTGGACCGCCAGCCCCTACACCCCGTATCCGCGGTTTCGCGCCGCGTCGGGGGCGATCGGCGAATACAACGGCAAGTTCATGTCGAGCCAGATGGTGTTGCGGGGCGGCGCGGCGGTGACGCCGGAAGGGCATATCCGCGCGACCTATCGCAACTTTTTTCCGCCATCGGCGCGCTGGGCGTTTTCCGGGCTGCGCCTGGCCGAGGATGTCGAATGATGGATGGCGGCACGTTTGCGTTCCACGATCTGGCGCCGGGCGAGGAGAGCTTTCGCGACGCCGTCGTCGCCGGGTTGTCGGGCATGCCGAAATCGCTGCCGTGCAAATTCTTCTACGATGTGCGCGGGTCGGCTCTGTTCGAGGAAATCTGCCTGGTGCCGGAGTATTACCTGACCCGCACCGAGATCGCGATCCTGGAGAAGTATGCTGACGAGATCGCCGGCCGCATCGGCCCCAACGCCCGGCTGATCGAGCTCGGCAGCGGCGCCAGCCGCAAGGTGCGCATCCTGCTCGACGCGCTCGAAACCCCGGCGGCCTATGTGCCGGTCGATATCTCGCGCGAGCATCTACGCGAGGCGGCGGCGCAGCTCGCGCGCGACGTGCCCGATCTGCCGGTGGTCGCGGTGTGCGCCGACTACACCAGGCCGTTCACCTTGCCGCAATTGCCGGGACGTGCCGGCAAGCGGGTCGGGTTTTTTCCGGGATCGACGATCGGCAATTTCGAGCCTGAAGGGGTGGTCGGGTTTCTCGCCCATTGCGCCGCGCTGCTCGGCTCCGGCGGCGAGATGGTGATCGGCGCCGATCTGAAAAAGGACAAGGCGATCCTCGACGCCGCCTACAACGACCGCGCCGGGTTCAACGCCGCCTTCAACCTCAATCTGTTGACCCGGATCAACCGCGAGCTCGACGGCGATGTCGCGGTCGACCGGTTCGCGCATGTCGCGTTCTACAACCCGGTCGAGGGGCGGGTGGAGCTCTACCTGAAAAGCCTCGCCGACCAGACGGCGCGGATCGCCGGGCATCGGTTCGAATTCGCCGCCGGCGAAATGATCCACACCGAGAACTCATACAAATACGCACTTCCCGAATTCCGCGCCCTGGCCACCCGCGCCGGGTTCCGCGCGGTCGACGCCTGGACCGACCCCGCAGAGTTGTTCAGCGTGCATTACCTGCGACTGGGGTGAAGGGCCGCTACGCCGCGATGCCCTTGCCTTCGTAGAGCGCGTCGAGCGCCGGGTCGTAGATTTCGCGGATCGCGTGGCGGCGAACCTTCAGGGTCGGCGTCATCTGCCCGTTGGCGATCGTGAACGGCTCGGCGGCGATGATAAAGCGGCGCACCCGCTCGGCGTTCGCCAGGGAGCGGTTGACCTTGGCGACCGCGTCGCCGATCGCCTTGGTGAACCCGGCATCCCCGGAAAGCGTGGCGAGGTCGGGGCCGATGTTGTGCGCGAGGGCGTATTGGGTGGCGAATTCCGGGTCGGGCACGATGATCGCGACGAGATAGGGCCGGCGGTCGCCGAACACGATCGCCTGGGCAATCTCGGGCATCAGGGTCAGATCGCTCTCGATCTTGGCCGGCGCGATCATGTCGCCGCCCGAATTCTTGATGAAATCCTTTTTGCGGTCGGTGATGTGGAGATAGCCGTCATCGTCGAGGTGACCGATATCGCCGGTATGCAGCCAGCCGTCATTGACCGTGCGCGCGGTCGATTCCGGGTCGTTCCAATACCCCGGCATCACGTTGTCGCCGGCGATCAGGATCTCGCCGTCGTCGGCGATGCGGATCTCGACCCCCTCGACCGGCGGACCGACCGAATTGATCTTGATCCGCGACGGCGGGTTGCACGCGACGACGGGCGCCGCCTCGGTCTGGCCGTAGCCTTGCAGCAGGGTGACGCCGAGGGCGAGGAAGAACCCGCCGATCTCGGGGTTGAGCGGCGCGCCGCCCGAGACCATCGCCTTCAACCGCCCGCCAAAGCGCGCGCGCACCTTCTCGCGCACCAGCCGGTCGAGCACCGGGTCGGCGAGGCGCTGGCCGATTGACAGGCGATTGCCGTGCAGGCGCCGCCGGCCGATCGTCACCGCCGCCTCGAACAGGCGCCGCTTGAGCCCGCGCTCGCGCTCGATGCCGCGGATGATGCGCTGATGCAGGGTTTCGTAGAGCCGGGGCACCGCGGTCATGATCGTCGGCCTTACCTCGATCAGGTTGCTGGCCAGGGTGTCGGCGCCTTCGGCGAAGTAGATCTGCGCGCCAATCGAGATCGGAAACATCAGCCCGGCGGTGTGCTCGTAGGAATGGGACATCGGCAGGAACGAGAGAAACACCTCGTCGCCGAGCCCGAGCATCTCCAAGAGGCGATAGGCGCCGAGGCAATTCGACAGGATGTTGCGGTGGGTCGCGAGCACGCCCTTGGGCACGCCGCCAGTGCCCGAGGTATGGATGATGCAGGCGATGTCGTCCGGACCCAGCGCGGCGACGCGCTCGGCGGTGTCGTCCGGCATCTCGCCGCCGCGCGCGATCACCGCGTCCCAATCGTGCACGGCGACCGCGGATCGCTGCTCGACCGGCGCCATCGGGATCGCCGCGCGCACGGTCGGCACCCGTTCCGCCGCCGGGATCACCCGCGCGGCGAGGGCCGGTGTCGACACGATCACCGCGCAGGCGCCGCTATTGCCGAGAATGTGGGTGTGGTCGTCGACCGTGTTGGTCACATAGGCCGGGACGGTGATCGCGCCGGCGGACATGATCGCGAGGTCGGCGATAACCCATTCCGGCCGGTTCTCGCTGACCAGCGCGACGCGGTCGCCGCGCTCGATGCCGAGCGAGACCAGCCCGCGCGCCAGGCGGCTTACCCTGTCGACCACATCGTTCCAGCTCAGCGCGGTGTAGTTTCCGTCCGCCTTGGCCCACAGAAAGGGGCGCTCGCCGCACCGTTCCGCCTGCGCGAAGAACATCGCCGGCAGGCTGCGGCAATTCGCGTAGTCCATGGCGTCCCCCGGCATGTGCGTCGAGGCGGCGGCATCGCTGGCAACCCGATGCCCGCCCCCTATATCCTCGAGGTATGATAGCGGAATCTCCGGGTCGAGGGAGCGATGGTTGGTGGCGTCGGCGTGACGAGCCTGCGGCATTAGAGACTGGCGCTTAGCGCCGCCTCGGGATAACGGGAATTGGTTGTGGCAATAAGTGATGACAAAACTGTAGGGCGGAAAAGCGAAGCGCGTTCCGCCGCCGCGAAGCCCATGAATCCGAAGGCTCGCGCAATCATTCCGCTACCCCGTGGCTGGTGCGCGGAATTGGCGGAATGCGCGTCGCTTTTCCGCCCTACCGGCTTTTCAAAACAGCCAGTCGGGATGACCGGAATTGGTTGTGGCATTTAGCAAGCACGTCATGATCCCAGACAGATGAGCGACGAGGACAGTTTCACCGGGCGGGTGCGCCGCTACGCGAGAGTCGGCAGCGCGATGGGCGGGCTCGCGGCGCGGCTGGCCGGCGAGCGCTATCTCGGCATCGCGGTCGACCGCGAGCGCCACGCCGCCGATCTGAAGGCGGCACTGGGCGGCATCAAGGGGCCGCTGATGAAGGTGGCGCAACTGCTCGCCACGATCCCCGAGGCCCTGCCCGAGGAATATGTCCGCGAACTGATCCAGCTCCAGGCCAACGCGCCGGCGATGGGCTGGGCGTTCGTGCGGCGGCGCATGCTCGGCGAACTGGGACCCGACTGGCAGGGCCGCTTCGCCAGCTTCGAGCGCGAGGCGGCACGGGCGGCGTCATTGGGCCAGGTGCATCGCGCGATCGCGCGCGACGGCACACCGCTCGCCTGCAAGCTGCAATATCCCGACATGGCCTCGGCGGTCGAAGCCGATCTGCGCCAGCTCAAGCTGGCGATGAGCCTCTACGAGCGCTACGACCGCGCGGTCAGCACCGCGGCGATCCATGCCGAGATCGCCGACCGCTTGCGCGAGGAACTCGATTATGCCCGCGAGGCCGCGCATATGCGGCTCTACCGCGAGATCCTGAAGGACGAGCCCGGCGTCGCGGTGCCGCGGCCGATCGAGGATTTGTCGACGAGGCGGCTGCTGACGATGACCTGGCTCGACGGCGGCCCGATCCTCGATGTCGCCGCCGCGTCGCAGGCCCGGCGAAACGAGACTGCATTGCGGATGTTCCGGATCTGGTATGTGCCGTTTTACTTCTACGGTGTAATTCACGGCGACCCGCATCTCGGCAATTACACGGTGGCGCAGGACCGCACCGTCAATCTGTTGGATTTCGGCTGCGTTCGGCTGTTCCCGGCGTCGTTCGTCAAGGGCGTGATCGACCTCTACCACGCGCTCGAACGCGACGATCGGGAATTGGCCGTCCACGCCTATCAAAGCTGGGGTTTTGGCGAATTGTCGCACGAGATGATCGAGGTGCTGAACCGCTGGGCCTTGTTCGTTTACGGGCCATTGCTCGACGACCGGGCGCGGATGATCCAGGAACGCCAGCGGGGCGGTAGCGGCGACGGCCGCGGCGTCGTCGACAGCGTTCATCGCGATCTACGCCGCCTCGGCGGGATCACGCCGCCGCGCGCGTTTGTGTTCATGGACCGCGCCGCGATCGGCCTCGGTTCGGTGTTCCTGCACTTGAGAGCCAAGATCAACTGGCATCGATTATTCCATGAATTAATTGACGATTTCGACGAGAACATACTCGCCGAGCGGCAGCGCGCGGCGCTCGCCCGCGCCGGGGTGCCGCCGCCGGCATGAAAGCGCGATTCCCCGGGCTCGTCATCTTTGACTGCGACGGGGTGCTGATCGACAGCGAATTGCTCGCGGTCGAGGCGGATATCGCCTGCCTTGTAGAGGATGGGATCGCACTTTCCGCCGAGGAAATTCTCGATCGCTATACCGGAATAAGCATCGCCGGGATGCGGGCCGACCTCGAACGCCGGTTCGGCCGGAAGCTGGGCGCCGATTTCGAGACCCGGCACCAGCAGCGGGTCGAAATCCTGTTTGCCGCGCGGCTGCGGGCGATCCCCGGGATTGAGGCAGTGCTCGATTCGCTGTCGTGCCGGATGTGCGTCGCCTCGAGCGGCACGCCGGAGCGCCTGCGCCACGCGCTGTCGTTGGTCGGGCTGTTCGGGGTTCGACCCGCATATTTTCAGCGCGACCCAGGTGGCGCTCGGTAAGCCGGCGCCCGATTTGTTTCTTTACGCGGCGGCACGGATGGGCGTACCGCCGCCGGGCGATTGCGTCGTGGTCGAGGACAGCGTCGCCGGGGTCACGGCGGCGGTGGCGGCCGGCATGACCGCGATCGGCTTTACCGGCGGCAGCCATTGCCGGCCCGGCCATCGCGACCGGCTGATCGCGCACGGGGCGGCATTGGTGATCGAACGCATGGAGGAATTATCGCCGGCGCTGATGCGCTGATCGCGATGGTTGCGCCGCACTCCGGGGGCGGGCACACTCGCGCCGCCTTGGTGAGTTGCGGGTCGTGTCATGCGGGTTTGGATCGCGATCGTATTCGTCTCGACGCTGGTGGCGGGGTGCACCCCGTTTATCCCGGTCAAGGACGATTTCGGGGTCAGCGCGCTGATGCCGGCGGGTGACCTGCCGCAGGAATTCTCCGGGTTCAACGCCTACGATCCAAAGATCGCCAGCCTGCTCGCGAACCAGATTTGCGTGACCCCCTATGTCCAGCTCGAAGAGAAAAACCTCGGCGCCTCGCCGGGGCGGCTGATCCAGGCCAAGGGGCGTTGCCAGACGCACCGGCCACTGATCGGCGACGCCGAAATTCCGGGACTTATCCCGTAGGGTGGTATCCGACCAGTTTAGATCGTCATTCCCGCGAAAGCGGGAATCCATGTGTGGACGGCAACAACCGGTTGCCCTGGACCCCCGCTTCAGCGGGGGTGACGACATAGGATGATGGGTGGCCCTAGGCTGCCGCCGAGGCCGCTTTCGGGATTTCGCCGCGCTCGCTGAGCAGGTTGTCGAAATAGCCGATGGTCCGCTGCAGTCCGACCTTGAGGGCGGTGCGCGGCTGCCAGTCGAGCAGGGCCTTGGCCTGGGAGATGTCGGGGCAGCGCTGGATCGGGTCGTCGATCGGCAGCGGCCGGCGGGAGATCTTGGAGCGCGACCCGGTCAGGTCGATGACCAGCTTAGCCAATTCGGCGACCGAGGTCTCGACCGGATTGCCGAGGTTCATCGGCCCGGTGATGTCGTCGGGCGCGGCCATCATCCGCAGAAAACCCTCGATCATGTCGTCGACATAGCAGAAGGCGCGGGTCTGTGTGCCGTCGCCGTACAGGGTGATCGGCTCGCCCTTCAATGCCTGGACGATGAAGTTGGACACGACGCGGCCGTCATTCGGGTGCATGCGCGGCCCGTAGGTGTTGAAGATGCGCACGACCCGAATCTTCACATTGTGCTGGCGGTAATAGTCGAAGAACAGGGTCTCGGCGCAGCGCTTGCCCTCGTCGTAGCAGGCGCGCGGGCCGATCGGGTTGACGTTGCCGCGATAGCTTTCCTGCTGCGGATGTACGTGCGGGTCGCCGTAGACCTCCGAGGTCGAGGCCTGCAGGATCCGGGCCTTCACCCGCTTGGCGAGGCCCAGCATGTTGATCGCGCCGAGCACGCTGGTCTTGGTGGTCTGGACCGGATCGAACTGGTAGTGGACCGGCGAGGCCGGGCAGGCGAGGTTGAATATCTCGTCGACCTCGACATAGAGCGGGTGGCTCACATCGTGGCGCATCGCCTCGAAATGCGGATCGTCGAGCAGGTGCAGGACATTGTCCTTGCGCCCGGTGAAATAATTATCGACGCACAATACGTCGTGCCCCTGGGCGACCAGGCGCTCGCTCAGATGCGAACCGAGAAACCCCGCGCCGCCGGTAACGAGGACACGTTTCTGGAGGGATTGCATGGCAAGATCCTTGCGTTTTGCCGGGTTGGACGGGGCTTAGGCGATGATGCGCAGATGGGGACGCGCGGCGGGCGGCTTGCCCGGGCGGCGGCCGATGCTGTGATAGGTAAAGCCGGCGGCGACCATTTCCCGCGGCTGATAGATGTTTCGCAGATCGATCACCAGCGGGGTGTTGAGCAATTCCCGGACCCGGGCGAGATCGAGGCCGCGGAACTCGTTCCATTCGGTCAACAGGATCAGGGCGTCGGCCCCCTCCATCGCCTCGTAGGCGTCGGCGCAATATGCGAGCTCCGGCATCAGCCGGCGCGCCTCGTCCATGCCCTCGGGGTCGAAGGCGCGCACCGTGGCGCCGGCCTCGATCAGCGGCGGCAATATCGCCAGGCTCGGGCTGTCGCGCATGTCGTCGGTGTTGGGCTTGAAGGTCAAGCCCAACACCGCGAGGGTCTTGCCGGCGACATCGCCGCCGCAAGCGGCGGCGATACGGTCGGCCATCGCGCGCTTGCGGGTGTCGTTGACCCGCAGCACCGTGTCGACGATCGACAGCGGCGCTTGTGCTTCTTCGGCGGTGCGCACCAGGGCGCGGCAATCCTTCGGAAAGCACGAGCCGCCGAAACCCGGCCCGGAATGCAGGAACTTGCGGCCGATGCGGCCATCGAGCCCGATGCCTCTCGCCACATCCTGTACGTCCGCGCCGATCGCCTCGCACAGATCGGCGACCTCGTTGATGAACGTGACCTTGGTCGCGAGAAAGGCGTTTGCCGCGTATTTGATCAATTCCGCGGTTTCGATCGTGGTGAACACCATCGGCGTCTCGATCAGGTATAGCGGCCGGTACAACGCGCGCATCACGTCGCGGGCGTGCTCGCTGTCGCTGCCGATGACGATGCGGTCGGGCCGCATGAAATCGGTGATCGCCGAGCCCTCGCGCAAAAACTCGGGGTTCGAGGCGACATCGAAGCTGCCAGCGGGAAGCCGTTGCGCCAGGATGCGCTCGACCTGGCGGCCGGTGCCGACCGGCACGGTCGATTTGGTGACGACGACGGTGCGGCTGCCCTTGTGCTCGGCCAGGGCCCGGCCGATCTCATCGGCCGCGGCGAAGACGTAACTCAGATCGGCGTGGCCGTCGCCGCGCCGCGATGGGGTGCCGACCGCGATGAACACCGCGTCGGCATCGTCGACCGCCGCCTTGAGTTCTGTGGTAAAGCACAGCCGCCCGGCCGCCATGTTGCTGGCGACCAGATGGTCGAGGCCGGGTTCGTAGATCGGAATTTCGCCGCGCGACAGGCGCTCGATCTTGCCGCGATCGTTATCGACGCATATCACGGTCGCGCCGAACTCGGAGAAACATGCTCCGGAGACCAGGCCGACGTACCCCGTCCCGATCATGGCGATGCGCATCAGTGCCTACCCTTGGATTGCAGCGGCCAACGCAGGCAAAAACGCGCCATGCGCCGGGTTATTCCAAACACTTCTACCCGCGACGCGCTGACGCACCCCCCGGTAGTGACGCCGATCATGGAAGACAAGATAAGGATGACGCGTTGTGCTCGCGTCTCGTCTCACGGAGCCAGTAGCGCCGCAATGTCCAAATCGATCCTCGTCACCGGCGGCGCGGGCTATGTCGGCAGCCACGCCTGCAAGGCGCTGGCCAGCGCCGGCTATACCCCAGTAGTATACGACAACCTGTCGCGCGGCCATCGCGCGGCGGTGCGGTGGGGTCCGTTCGTCGAGGGTGATCTCGACGATCGTGCGCGGCTTGTCACCGCAATGCGCGGGCATTCTGTCGCCGCCGTGATGCATTTCGCTGCGTTCGCCTATGTCGGCGAGTCGGTTGCCGAACCCGAACTGTACTATCGTAATAATGTCGGTGGAACACTCGCGTTACTCGCGGCAATGCGCGAGGCGGAAATAGATCGCATCGTCTTTTCCTCGACCTGCGCTGTCTATGGCAGTCCGGCGGAAGTACCGATCCGCGAAACCGCGGCGCCGCACCCCGTCAACCCCTACGGCGAGACCAAGCTGGCGATCGAGCGCGCGCTCGGCTGGTATGGCAATGCCTATGGCATCCGCTCGGTGGCGTTGCGGTATTTCAACGCGGCCGGGGCCGACCCGGCGGGCGAGATCGGCGAGGACCACGAGCCCGAGACCCACCTGATCCCGCTGGTGATCCGCGCCGCGCTGGGCCAGGCCGGCCCGATCGCGATCTTCGGCACCGATTATCCGACCCCGGACGGCAGCGCGGTGCGCGACTATATCCATGTCGCCGATCTCGCCGACGCCCATGTCCGCGCGCTCGCCCATCTCGCCGACGGCGGCGCCAGCGCGATCCTCAATCTCGGCACCGGTACCGGCCACTCGGTGCGCGCGGTGATCGCCGCGGTCGAGCGGCTGGGCGGGCGCGAGGTGCCCCGCCGCGAGGCGCCGCGCCGCGCCGGCGACCCGCCGTCATTGGTCGCCGATCCGAGCGCCGCCGCCGCGGGGCTGGGCTGGCGCGCGACCCAATCCGATCTCGACACGATCATCCGCACCGCGCTCGCCTGGCACGAGCGCCACCCGCCAGGGGTCAATCCGGCGGCGGGCAATCTGGCGGTGGGTGGCGGATGACCGACAGCCTCGCCGAGCCGCCGACGATGGATGCCTTGGCGAATTCAGCCGCGCTGCTGCGGGTCAATACGGGCGCGATTCGGGTGCACGGCAAATTCTTTTTCGCCGGCCCCGACGACCAGGCCGACAAGCATTTTGTCCGGGGCGTCACCTACGGCCCGTTCGCGGTCGGCAGCCACGGAGCGCCGTTTCCCGAGCACGACATGGTCGAGCGAGATTTCACGCTAATGCGCGGCGCCGGCATCAATACCGCGCGGGTGTTCACGGTGCCTCCGGTATGGCTGCTCGACGCGGCCGGAGCGGCCGGGCTCAAGGTATTGGTCGGGCTGCCGTGGTCGCAGCATATCGCGTTTCTCGCCGACCCGGCGACCCGGGGGCGGGTGCGCGACGCGGTCGCCGCCGGGGTGCGCGCCTGCGCCCGCCACCCCGCCATCTTCGCCTATCTGATCGGCAACGAGATCCCTCCGGACATGGTGCGCTGGCATGGCGCCGAGGCGGTGCGGCGGTTCCTGGCCGGGCTCTATCGGCTGGTCAAGGCCGAGCACCCCGGGGCGTTGGTCAGCTACGCGAGCTTTCCATCGACCGAATACCTGACCATCGATTTCGCCGATTTCCTGTGCTTCAACGTGTATCTGCACGACGAAACCGCGTTTCGGCGCTATGTCGCGCGATTGCACAATCTCGCCGTCGACAAGCCGCTGGTGCTGACCGAATTCGGCGGCGATTCGATGCATGCCGGCGAGGCCGCGCAGGCCGCGCTGCTGTCGTGGCAAGTCGACGCCGCGTTCTCGGCAGGGGTCGCCGGCACCTTCATCTTCGCCTGGACCGACGAGTGGTTCACCGGCGGCCACCTGATCGAGGATTGGGCGTTCGGGCTGGTCGATCGCGAGCGCAAGCCAAAGCCGTCTTTCCACCACGTCGCGCGGGCCTACCAGGGCCATCTGCCGCCGCCGTCGCTGCGCCACCCGCGCGTCTCGGTCGTGGTCTGCGCCTACAACGCCGAGCGGACGATGGATGCGTGCCTCGCCTCGCTCGAGCATCTGCACTACCCGGATTACGAGGTCATCGTCGTCAACGACGGCTCGAAGGACCGCACCCTGGCGATCTCCGAGAGCTATCCCTATTGCCGAATCATCAGCCAGGAGAACAAGGGACTGTCGGTCGCGCGCAATGTCGGCGCCGAGGCGGCCACCGGCGAGATCGTCGCCTATACCGACAGCGATTGCGTCGCCGACCCGGACTGGCTCGATTATCTCGTCGCCAAGATGGAGCGCGGCGTCGCCGCCGCGTGCGGCGGGCCCAATTTCCCGCCGCCCGAGGACAGCCTGGTGCCGGCGGCGGTCGCGGTGTCGCCGGGCGGGCCGACCCATGTATTGCTCGACGACGAGGTGGCCGAGCATATCGCCGGCTGCAACATGGCGTTCCGGCGCGACGTGCTGTTGGGGCTGGGCGGGTTCGATCCGATCTTTCGCGCCGCTGGCGACGATGTTGACATCTGCTGGCGCTTGCAGGACGCGGGGTACGCGATTGGGTTTTGCGCGGCGGCGACGGTCTGGCATTTCCGCCGCAACACGGTCGAGGCCTATATCGGCCAGCAGCGCGGTTACGGCAAGGCCGAGGCATTGGTCTATGCCAAGCACCCGGGCCGCTTCAACCGGCTCGGCCAGGCGATGTGGGCCGGGCAGATCTACGGCGGCCTGTCGACCTCGCTGTTGCTGTCGGGGAAGCCGCTGATCTATTCGGGCATGTTCGGGCGCGGCCTGTTTCAGACCTTGTACGAAAAACCAGGCTCCTTGACCCAATATCTGCCGCTGAGCTTCGAGTGGGGCGTCGTCGCGCCGCTTTTGGCATTGGCCGGGATCGTCGCCGGCGCTCTGGGTCACGGCTGGGCGTGGTTGTTGACCGCGCCACTGCTGATCACCTGGGCGATGTGTATCGACGGCGCGCTCAGGGCGCGCATCGATCCGCGCTTCAGCGGGATCAACGCGCGCGCGCTGGTGGCGCTGCTGATCTATCTCGGCCCGCTGTTGCGCGGCTATGAGCGACTCAAATGGCGGCTCAAATCGATGCCGGCGGAGGTGCCGCCGGGCGCCGCTGCGGGGGCACCTCCAGGGCTGATCGACGTACCCGGGCGCGCGTTCACGATGGCGTACTGGAACGAGTTCGGCAGCGAAAAGGAGACCCTGCTCGGCGGGCTGATCGCGTGGCTGCGGGCCCATAAATATCCGGTCGCGCTCGACAGCGGCTGGAACCACTGGGACATCGAGATCGGCGGCGGGGTGTGGAGCCGCGCCCGCATCCTGGTCTGCGCCGAGAACCACGGCGGCGACAAGCGGCTGCTGCGGGTGCGCGGCACTATGCGGCTGTCGGGGTTGGCCCGAGGCGGGCTTGGCCTGTTCGCCGGGCTGAGCGTCGCCGCGCTGATCGCCGGCTGGCCGTGGGTCGCCGGCAGCGTCGCGGTGATCGGAACCGGCGCGGCCGCGGTGAATTTCTGGCAACTGGCGATGTTTGGCGGGCTGGTCCGCCGCATCATCGACGGGGTCGCCCGGGACGCGAAGCTACTCCCGGTTAAAGCCACCGACGGCGCGCCAGGTTCGAGCTGAACGACGCGGCGCGGGGATGGAACGGCAGACGATGCTGGGCAAGATCCTCCCCTATCTCAGGGCCTATCGCTGGCAGGTCGCCTGGGCCTTGGCCCAGGTGTTCCTGATCGCCGGGTTCGAATTGCTGAAGCCGTGGCCGCTGCAGATCGTCATCGACCATGTGCTCGGCGGCACGCCGGCGCCGTTCGCGATCGCGGCGGGGTGGGGGGCGACTTTTCTGCTGCTGGTGGCCTGCTTGGTAATGGTCGTCGTGCATCTGGGTAGCGGCGCGCTGACGCTGTGGCACAATTACACGACGATCCGCGTCGGCCAGAACATGGTCAACGACCTGCGCAGCGCGCTCTACGCGCATCTGCAGCGTCTGTCGCTCGCCTATCACGGCCGCCAGCGCGTCGGCGATCTGATGTACCGGATCACCGCCGACAGCTTTGCCGTGCAGACCATGATCATGAACGGCATCCTGCCGATCCTGTCGGCGATCATCCTGCTCGCCGGGATGCTGCTGGTGTTGTTTCCGCTCGACCCGCTGCTGACCATCCTGGCGCTGACCGTGGTCCCGGTGCTGTTCGCTCTGATCTCGGCGTTCAACCGCAAGATCGTCGATGTCGCCGGCGAGGTGCGCGAGCGCGAAAGCCGGGTCTATTCGTTGGTCCAGTGGGGCATGGCCGCGATCAAGGTCGTGCAGGCCTTTACCAAGGAGGAGGAAGAGCACCGGCGCTTCATGGGGGCGAGCCGGGAAAGCCTGCGCGCGACCCTGCGCCTCTACAACTGGCAGACGCTCTATTCGGCGGCGGTCAACCTCGTCATCGCCGGCGGCACCGCACTGGTGGTCTATGCCGGAGCCGAGGCGGTCATGTCGGGGTCGCTGTCGGTCGGCCAGTTGATCGTGTTCATCTCGTATCTCGCCCAGCTCTACGTGCCGATCAACCAGATCACCCAGAGCTGGGGGCAGATCGCCGGGGCGCGGGCGGGCGCGCGCCGAGTGTTCGAGGTGCTCGAAACCGAGGCGGACCTGAAAGACGGGTCGCGGGATATCCCGGCCCAGGGCGTGCGCGGCGAGGTGGCGTGGTGCGACGTCGGCTTTGGCTACCGCAGCGAAATGCTGGTGCTCGAACACATCGATTTGCGGGTCGCGGCGGGCAGCAAGATCGCCATCGTCGGCCCGACCGGCGCCGGAAAATCGACCCTGCTCGGCTTGATGGCGCGGTTTTTCGACCCGTTGAGCGGGCATGTCGAGATCGATGGGGTCGACGTGCGCGAGTACACGCTCAAAGCACTCCGCAGCCAGATCGGCATGGTGTTGCAGCCGCCGCTGATCTTTCCGCTGTCGGCGCGCGACAACATCGCCTACGGCCGCCCGGGGGCGGACAACGCGGCGATTGAGAACGCGGCGCGCCTCGCCCGCATCCATGACATGATCATGGCCCTGCCCAAGGGCTACGAAACCCCGCTCGGCGAGGCCGGGGCTCCCTTGTCGGAGGGCGAGAAGCAACGCATCACGATCGCCCGCGCGCTGCTGCGCGACGCGCCGATCCTGATCCTCGACGAACCGACCTCGGCGCTCGATGTCGAGACCGAGGCATTGGTGATGGAAGGGATCGAGCGGCTGATGGCCGGCCGCACGACCTTTATCATCGCGCACCGGCTGTCGACGGTGCGCCGGTGCGATCGAATCATCGTCTTGCGCGACGGCGGCGTTGCCGAACAGGGCACGCTCGACGAATTGCTCAGGCGGGACGGCGTTTTCGCCGATTACTACCGGACCCAGTTCGCGCCCGGCCACGCACTGCCGGCCGCCCGCGCGACTACGGCGTAACGACCTATCCTTACTTTATGCTTACGGGTGTTTTATGTGATGTTTATGCAACAAACTGTGTTGCATTGTTGCCGCGTGGGCGTAACTATTTGTCAGAACGGTGATAGTCCGGGCTGGGTGGTGATGCAGTTGTGCCAATACAGCTTTGGTATGGTGAACCAGGCTGCTGGCAAAGGCTCAATCGCCGCGCGATAAACCCCCGGTTCTGCTGCACGGAAATTCAACAATAGCTGCGAACCTAGGCAGCGACCGCAAGCATAGCGCGGATTTACAATGATCGCTTAGGGCACACTCCGACATTTGTTGTTGCACTACCTCGGCCCGCTGGCTACGCTGCCCGAGTTGTGAGATGCCGCGTCCGGTGCAAGCCGGGGTTTGGGGGCGGCGTTTCGAGGGGACCGGTGGTCCTTGGCCTGGTCCGGCGCATGGCGCGGGACACAAACGGCTCGGACAGCGCAGGGGGACATGATCACGGATATTTTGCCCTGGGGCGGCTCATGGCCCCCCGAGAAGCAGGCTGTGATTCGCTCTGTCGGTCGCACCGCCCGCTTTCTCCTGTCGAATCGCTCGGCGATGATCGCGGTCGCGGTTACCGGTGTCGGCGCGGTCGCCCTGGCCTATTTCACCGTCGGATATGTCCGTTATGCGCGCCTGATCTCGGACGAGCGCGCGGCCGCGATCCGCGCCGAAGGCGCCAATGCCGAACTGCAAGACGAACTCGCCAAGATTCGCGATCGCCTCGGCGCGACCCAGGCCCGGCTGGCGACCGTCTCCGACGAGGCGCGGGCGCGGGCGCAGCAACGCACCGAGATCGAACGCAAGCTGGTCGCCACCGAGGAAGCCGCCTCGAACAAGGGCGACCGGGTCTCGCAATTGACCCACGCGCTCGAACAGATCCAGCGCGAGCTGCATCAGACAGGGGCGCAGCGCGCGACCCTGATGGCCCGACTGAGCAAGGCCGAGTCCGACCTCGCCGAGGAACAGTCGCGCAAATCGCAGGCGCAGGCGACGCTCGATCAGTGGCAACAGAGATTGCAGCAGCTGGCGGCCGAGCGCGATAAGACCGCGCGTGAGCGCGACGAATTGCGTGCGCGCGTCAGCCGGCTCGAAAAGCAGGGCGCGTTGCGCACGCCCGCCCCGCCGGCGCCGAAGCCGGTCGCCGGACCCGCGCCCGTCGAGCCGACCGCCGTGCCCGCGCCGTCCGCGATCGCCGCCGCGAGCCCGCCCCCGGCGCAAGCTCAACCCCCAGCCGTTCACCCTCAACCCCAGGCTCAAATCCTGCAGGGGCAGGCTGCGGCGGCGGTCGCCCCGCGCGGGCGGATCGGCGAATTCGAGCGCGTGCTGTCCTCGGCCGGGGTCGACGTCGCTCGGTTGTTCTCGCAATTCGGGGTGACCCGCGGCGAAGGCGGCCCGTTCGTCCCGGCGGCGCGCGGCCAAGTGCCGCCCAGCACGCTGACCCCGGAAAAAATGGCCGCCTTGCGCGCGCTGGTCAAAACCCTGCCGCTGGCGGCGCCGCTCGATCATTACGACGTCGGCAGCGCATTCGGCGCGCGGCACGATCCGATGAACGGACGTGCCTCGTTCCATACCGGGGCCGATTTCAACGCGCCCTATATGACGCCGGTCTATGGCACCGCGGCCGGCACGATCACCTATGCCGGGTATCGCAGCGATTACGGCAGGGTCGTCGAGATCGATCACGGCAACGGCATCTCGACCCGCTACGCCCATCTTCACCGCTATACCGTGTCGGTCGGGCAGCGCATCGGGGCGCGAACCCAGATCGGTTTTCTCGGCAGCACCGGCCGGGCCACCGGGCCGCACGTGCATTACGAGGTATTGGTCAACGGCGAGCCGCAGGACCCGACGAAATTCCTCCGCCTGGGCCATATAGTCCCGGTCGCGCAGCGTTAGACTGCCGCGCGGCTAGCGCGCCAAATCGCTGGCCAATGAGAAGGCGGCGTTGGCGTTGGTCTGGCCGCGATAGACCTGAAGGTTTTCGAGCACGCGCTGGACATAAATCCGCGTCTCGGTGAACGGGATCGTCTCGATCCAGTCGACCATCGCGACATCCTTCCCGCGCGGGTCGCCGTAATCGCGCAGCCACTGGCGGACGCGGCCGGGCCCGGCGTTGTACCCGGCGATCGCCAGCGCGTACGACCCGCCGAAATCGTCGAGCAGCCCTTCGAGGTAGTTGCGGCCGAGCAGGATGTTGTAGAGGCCGTCGCCGGTCAGCTTGTCGGGCGCGTGGGCGAGCTGCATGCGCCGCGCCACCAGGGACGCGGTCCCCGGCATCAATTGCATCAGCCCGCGCGCGCCGGCACGGCTGATCGCGTATTGGTCGAAGGCGCTCTCCTGGCGCACGATCGCGTAGACCAGCGGGCGCTCGACGGTGCCGCCCGGCGGCAATGCGGTGACCGGATAACCGTGCACCATCAGCGGCGTGCCGGCCTCCATCGCGCGCCGCGCCACGACGATCGCGAGATCGATGCGGCCGGCCTGCTCGGCGAACGAGGCGAGCATCGCGAACTCGATCAGGCTCTTTCCGTTCTCGGCCATATGCGAGACAAAGATCCGAGTGTGCTCGCGGTCGCCGGCGGCGGCGAATAACCGCGCCGCGCGCACCAGCTCGCCGGCGTTGAAGCGGGCGAGCTCGTTGGCGTCGGGCTGCGGTTCAGGCAGCGGCCGCGGTGGTGCGTCGCGGCCGAGCTGGTGCGCCGCAAGCTGCCCGTAGAAGGTCGCCATGTTGTCGGCGCCGGCGGCATACCATTTCGCCGCCAGTTCGCGCTTGCCCAATGCCTCCGCCGCGCGGCCGCTCCAATAGGCGGCGCGGGCCTTGGCGTGGGGGGCGCTGACCCGGGCCAGGATACGGGCGAAATGGTCCAGCGCGTCGTTAGGCTTTTTGAGGTAGCGCAGCGCGATATAGCCCGACAGGAACTCGGCCTCGGAAAAGCTGTTGCCGTCGCTGAGCCCGTGCTGGTGGACGACGCGGTAGGCAAGCTCGGCGCTGCCGCCGGCCAGCAGGCGGCGGGCGACGATCTGCCGCTCCGACCACCACGCGGCCGGACGCACCGCGTTGTCTTGGTGCGCGAGCAGCAATTTGGCTGCCGCCTCGGTGGCGTCGTGCTTGCGCCGCCAGCGCGCCTCCTCCAAAGCGAGCCCGGGGTCGCCGCGCAGTTGCGACGGCACCTGCGCCAGCACGGCCTCGGGGTTGCGCGCGCCGGTGGCCAGCGCCAGCCGCGCCTCGGTGAGCGCGCGATAATCCGACGGCACCAGCGGCACCATGCGCCTCGCCGCATCGTTCTGCCCGTCCCACAGCAGCCGGTCGAGACGGCGGGTATTGTCCTCGGGCCGCATCATCCCGGCGTATTTCGCCCAGAAGCCGCGCTCGTCGGCGGGCAGGAAGTCGCCCTCGATCCAGGCCGTGCGCAACGCCGCGGTACCGGCGGCGACATTGCCGCGGTTGATCGTCAGCGCGGCCTCGCGCGCCTTGCCGGGGGCGCTGATCGCCGGGTGGCGCCGAAGCCAGGCGGCGGCGGTCTCGTCGGATTCGACGAACAGCGCCTCCTCGGCGCGGCGCAGCAAGGTCTTCGGGTAGGGCCAGCCGGCATTGCGCTCGATGAAATCGGCGATCTCGGCAAAGCGGCCGCCGGCATGGGCGCGGGTGTAGTCGAGCCACCGCACCACCTTCAGCGGCAGCGGATCGCGGCTGCGGCCGGCCTGGGCATAGGCTTGGCCCCAATCGCCGACGCGGGCCGCCGCGATCGCCGCCAGTGCGGCGGCGCGGTCGGGTTCGGGCAATTCCTGCGCGTGGACCCCGACCGACGGTGCCGCGATCGCGGCGAGCACGATGACCAAAACTCGCAATAGCGGTGACAATGCTCGCCGCTCCCCGGCCCGTTAAAGCGGAAGCGACCAGCTTTACGGATTTTCCCCGGCGTCGGCAAGCAAACCCCCAGGAAAATCAACTCACGAAAAATGGCGCGGCGCATCGGTATTGTTGCTGCGTGAAGCCGGCGGGACTATCGTGCGCGAGCCTTGGTTTTAGCCGCCTTGGTTTTCGACGGGGCGCGGTGCAGACGGGAGGGAGCCATGTTCAAGGGGTCGCTGGTCGCGCTGATTACCCCGTTCCGCGATGGCAAGGTCGATGAAACCGCGTTTCAGGAACACGTCGCCTGGCAGGTCGGACAGGGCACGCATGGGCTGGTGCCGTGCGGCACCACCGGCGAAGCGCCGGCCCTCGAACACGACGAGCACCGCCGGGTGATCGAGCTCTGCGTCGAGGTCGCCAAGGGCCGCGCGCCGGTCATCGCCGGCACCGGTTCGAACTCGACCGCGCATACGGTCACCGCGACGCGCGAGGCCAAGGCGGCCGGCGCAGACGCCGCGCTGATCATGTGCCCCTATTACAACAAGCCGACCCAGGAAGGCTTGTATCAGCACTTCAAGGCCGTCCACGACGCGGTCGATCTGCCAATAATTGTTTACAATATTCCCGGGCGCACCTCGGTCGACATGTCGAATGCGACGATGGCGCGCCTCGCTAAGCTTCCGAATATCGTCGGGGTCAAGGACGCGACCAATGACCTCGCCCGGCCGCTCAGGATGCGGGTCGAGATCGACGGCGAGTTCGCGCTGTTGTCGGGCGAGGACGGCACCGCGGTCGCCTATCTGGCGCAGGGCGGCCACGGCTGCATCTCGGTGACCGCCAATGTCGCCCCGGCACTGTGCGCCGAGATGCACGAGGCCTGGCAGCGCGGCGATCTCGCGACCGTGCGCAAGATCAACGAGCGGCTGATTCCGTTGCACGACGCGCTGTTCGTCGAGACCAGCCCGGCACCGGTCAAGTACGCCGCCTCGTTGCTGGGGCGCTGCACCGCGGACGTGCGCCAGCCCCTGTGGCAGACCACCCCGGAGACGCAGGAAAAGGTGCAGCGCGCGATGCGCGGCGCCGGCCTGCTCAACTAGGTCGGTCGACGGCCGGCCGAGCAGGGCGGCGAGCGAGCGGCGGATGCGGGCGGGTGATCGTTACGTCGCGCAGAATCGCCGCGCCCGCTACGACTACCTGATCGAGGACACGCTCGAGGCCGGGCTTGTGTTGCAGGGCACCGAGGTCAAGGTGTTGCGCCAGGGCCAGGCCAGCATCACCGAGGCCTATGCCGATGTGACCGGCGGCGAACTGTTCCTGCTCAACGCCAACATCCCCGAATACCGCTCGGCGACGCATTTCGGCCACCAGCCGCGCCGGCCGCGCAAATTGCTGTTGCACCGGAAGCAGGTCAGCCGGCTGCTCGGCGCGATCAAGCGCGAGGGGGTGACGATCGTGCCATTGTCGATCTATTTCAACGATCGCGGCCGCGCCAAGGTCGAGCTCGGCCTCGCCCGCGGCAAGAAAAAAGCCGACAAGCGCCAGGCCGAGCGCGACCGCGACTGGCAAAAAAGCCGCGCCCGGCTGATGCGGGCGGGGAAGGATTAGCAACGCTTCGGCAGCCAGACAGTCACCGTCTTAGTCGCGGAGCCGTTCGACTAGGCCGGCGAATACGGCCTCGAACATCGCCGGGGTCAGTCTCCGTGTATTCGTATTGAGCCGCGAGCAATGATAGCTGTCGGCGAGCACGACGCCGTCGGGCAGCACATGCTGGGCGCCGTGGGCAAAGGGATACGCGGTGCGGCGCAGCCCGCGGGCGGCGAGCACGGCCTGATGCGCGATCCCGCCGAGCGCGACGATCGCGCGCACCCGCGGCAATGCCTCGAGTTCGGCGGCGAGAAACGGCCGGCAGGCGGCGATCTCGGTGGTCTCCGGCTTGTTCTGCGGCGGCACGCAGCGCACCGCGTTGGTGATGCGCGCCCGGCTCAAGGCCAGCCCGTCGCCCTTGTGCGCGGCATAGGCACCGGTGGCGAAGCCGAATTTCAGCAAGGTCGCATAGAGCAAGTCGCCGGCGTAGTCGCCGGTAAACGGCCTCCCCGTACGGTTGGCGCCGCGCAGGCCTGGGGCGAGCCCGACGATCAGCAATTCCGGGTCGTCCGCCCCGAACGGCGGCACCGGCGCGTTGTGCCAATCGGGGTGCGCCCGCCGCTGCGCCGCGCGGAATCCGGCGAGCCGGGGGCACAGCGGGCAGTCGCGCGGGGGCAGCGAGTCCACGACCCCGCCCCCGCCCGTAGCCCCTGAAGCTCGTGGGGTCACTCGGTTTCGACCGGCTCGGTGCGCGGGCGCTGCATCTCGTCGCGCGGATGGTGGGCGCGCATGATGCTCGGGGCGAGGTCCTGCAATTCGATAAAGCTGTCGGCCTGACGGCGCAGATCGTCCGACGCCATCGGCGGCGACGAGCGCAATGTCGACACGACCGAGACGCGCACGCCGCGACGCTGCACCGCCTCGACCAGCCGGCGGAAATCGCCGTCGCCGGAGAACAGGATGGCGTGGTCGATGAATTGGGCCATTTCGAGCATGTCGATCGCCAGCTCGATATCCATGTTGCCCTTGATCCGGCGGCGCCCCATCGCGTCGGTGAATTCCTTGGTCGGCTTGGTCACCATCGTGTAACCGTTGTAATCGAGCCAATCGACCAGAGGCCGGATCGGCGAATACTCCTGGTCCTCGATCAGTGCGGTATAATAGAACGCCCGGATCAACCGTCCCTTGGAACGAAACATCTCCAGCAATCGCTTGTAGTCGATGTCGAAAGCGAGGCCGCGCGCGGCAGAGTAAAGATTTGCCCCATCAATGAATATCGCTATGCGTTCTTCAGGATAAAAAATCATCAGACGCTCCAGTAAATTTATCGAATGGATATCAGTCTTATCCGGGCGGGATACGGCGTCAAGGGCAACCCCGGGAAGGATGGCCGGAAGGATGGCCGGAAGGATGGATCGGGAATGATCCTGGTCGGTATCGGCGGCAATCTGGCGAGCGCAGCCCACGGCTCGCCGCGCCAGACCGCGGCCGCGGCGGTCGCGATGTTGCCGGGTCTCGGCGTCGAGGTCACCGGGCGCTCCTCCTGGTACCTGTCCGAGCCGGTGCCGCGCTCGGATCAGCCCTGGTACGTCAACGCGGTCGCCGCGGTCGCGACCGAACTGGCGGCGGCGGCGCTGCTCGAATTGCTGCTGGGTTTGGAGGTGCGGTTCGGGCGGCGGCGCGGTATGCCCAACGCGGCCCGCACGCTGGATCTCGACCTGCTCGACTACGACGGCATGATCGTCGAGACCGCACACCTGGTATTGCCGCATCCGCGCCTGCATCTGCGGCGTTTCGTGTTGGCGCCGCTGGTCGAGATCGCGCCCGGTTGGCGGCACCCGCGACTGGGTCTTGGCGCGGCGGAACTGCTCGCCCGCCTGGCGGACGATCAGCCGGTACGACGGCTGGAATATGGGTGATATCGATGGCGGGCGGCGCCTCGCGAGCGGAGCGATTGTGCCGGGGGCGATTGTGATTGCGCCGCGACCCCGATATAACGCCGGCCGCGCCGGTTGTCGCCGGATGCGTTCCCTGTCGCCTTCCCCGCCATCACATTGGTGATGCGATGCCCGTCTATGAAGCGGCCCGCGCCAACATGGTCGAGAGCCAGATCCGTCCCAACAAGGTCACCGACGAGCGGGTGATCGCGGCCTTCGGGCATGTTCGCCGCGAATTGTTCCTGCCCGCGCGGCTGCGCGGGGTGGCCTATGTTGACGACGATCTGCCGCTCGGCGGCGGCCGTTATCTGATGCAGCCGATGGTCGCGGCCAGGCTGGTGCAGGCGGCCGCGATCGGCCGCGGCGATGTCGTATTGGTGGTCGGCGCGGGGGTCGGCTACGAGGCCGCGGTGGCGGCATTGCTGGGGCGCAGCGTGATCGCGCTCGAAAACGATCCCGAACTCGGCCGGCTCGGACGCGGCGCCCTGGTCGAGCACCGAATCGCCTCGGCCAGCTATGTCGAGGGGCCGCTGCCGCAGGGCTACCGCACGCGGGCGCCCTATGGCGTGATCCTGTTCGCCGGCGCGGTTCCCGAGATCCCGGCGGAAATCGCCTCTCAGCTGGGCGAAGGCGGGCGCATGGTCGCCGTATTGCGGCAGGGCGAGGGTCTCGGCCGCGCGACGGTGATAACGCGGACTGGCGGACTCCTCGGTCAGCGCGCTATCTTCGACGCCGCCACGCCGCTGCTCGCGGATTTCGTGACGACGCCCGGTTTCGTGTTTTGAGGATCGGATGGCCGAGCCGAGGAGGCGCTTGAGAGTGGGACCGGGGGCGCGGCTGATCGTGGCCCTCGCATCGGCGACGATCATGGCTCTGATGGCGGCGCCGGCCTCGGCGCAGACCCTGACCGAGGCACTCGCTTACGCCTACAACAACAATCCGCAGCTCCTGGCGCAGCGCGCCGCGCTGCGCGCCACCGACGAGCAGGTGCCGCAGGCGTTGTCGAACTGGCGCCCGACGGTCAATTTCACCGGCCAGGCGGGTTTCAACCGCGGCGCGGTAACCACGCCGTCCGGCGCGGGCGCGCCGGGCGTATTTTCCAGCTTCGTGCCTAAATCGCTCGATTTGCAGGTGACCCAGCCGATCTATCGCGGCGGCCGCACCGAGGCGCAGACGCGGCAGGCGATCAATTCGGTCCAGGCCGCCCGCGCGCAGACCCTGGCGACCGAAACGACGGTGTTCCAGGCCGTGGTCCAGGCCTATATCGACGTGGTGCGCGACCAGACCCTGGTCGAGGTCAACCGCAACAACGAACAGGTGCTGAAAAAGCAGCTCGACGCGACGCGCGACCGCTTTCGGGTCGGCGAGGTCACGCGCACCGACGTGGCCCAGGCCGAATCGTCCTATGCCCAGTCGAGCGCGACGCGGATCGCCTCGGAGGGAACGCTCGAGGTCAGCCGTGCCAATTATACCCGCGCGGTCGGGCATCCGCCGGGCCGCCTGGTGCTGCCGCGCGAGCGGCCCGCCGTGCCGGCCACCCGCGATGAGGCGCTGAGCCTCGCTGCCACCAACAACCCCAACGTGATCGCGGCGACGTTCACCGAATTGGCCGCCCGCGACAATATCGACGTGGTGCGCGGCCAATTATTGCCGCAGGTGTCGATCATCGGCGATCTGAACCGTAGCTACTCGCCGTCGCTGAGCCAGCGCACGTCGCGGCTCGACAACGCCTCGGTGATCGCGCGGCTGACGATGCCGCTCTACGAAGGCGGCGCGATCTATTCGCAGACCCGCGCGGCCGAGCAGACCCTGGGACAGCGCCGCAGCCAGGTCGACGACACCCGCCGCGCCGCAGTGCAGACCGCGACGCAGAACTGGGAAACGCTGAAATCGGCGCGCGCGGCGATGGCCTCGTTCGCGACCGCGGTGCGCGCGGCGCAGATCGCGTTGGCCGGCGTCCAGCAGGAGGCCCTGGTCGGTTCGCGCACCGTGCTCGACGTGCTGATCTCCGAGCAGCAATTGTTCACGACCCAGTCGCAGCTGGTCGGCGCCGAGCACGACGCCGCCGTCGCCGAGTTCAATCTCGTTGCCGCGACCGGCCGCCTGATCGCGCCGGAACTGCGGCTGCCGGTCCAGCTCTACGACATGGAGCGCCACTACAAGGCGGTGAAGGACAAATGGGCTGGTTTCGGCTCGGGACTCAAGGAATAGGCCAGACCCTGAAACTGGCAAATTCCGGTGTGGTTCACTAGGTTGGGCGAGATCAGCGGTTTCTGCGGATAATCTCGATGGCGGACGTCCCGACCCAGCCTGAACTCTCCCAGGCTGAACTCTCGATGGAAGAAATCCTCGCCGTGATCCGGCGCAATATCGCCGAAGGCGGGGTGCCACCGCTTACACTGCCTCCGCTCGGCCGCGGCAGGGGCATCCTCGACCTGACCGAGGCGATCGAGCCCGACGGCACGGTGCGGCATATCGCGCCGGGGGCGGCCGATGCGCCTTTGGCGCCGCCCCTGGGCGAGCCAGCGGGCGACCCCCGCCTCGATCGCGACATCGCCATCGCCACCGGGGGCCGTACGCTCGATGATATCGCCGCCGATCTATTGCGGCCGCTGGTGCGGGCCTGGCTCGACGCGCACCTGCCCGGCATGGTGGAACGGCTGGTGCGCGACGAACTCGCGCTGCGGCGCACCGATCGCGCGCCGAGTTGATCCCGGCCGCTTCTGCCTGATCGAAAGCCCTCAACAATAGGTTCGGCGATGCTGGACAAGAATTATCGCCCCGACATCGTCGAGCCTCGGCAATACGCCGAGTGGGAGCGGTCGGGTGGGTTCGCCGCCGATCCCGCCAGTGCCAAGCCACCCTACACGATCATGATGCCGCCGCCCAACGTGACCGGCAGCCTGCACATGGGGCACGCGCTGACCTTTACATTGCAGGACATCTTGATCCGCTATCAGCGCATGCGCGGCCGCGACGCGCTGTGGCAGCCCGGCACCGATCATGCCGGCATCGCCACCGAGATCGTCGTCGGCAACCAGCTCGCCGACTTGGGCAAGAGCAAGCACGATCTCGGCCGCGAGAAATTCATCGAGCGCGTGTGGGAGTGGAAGGAGCAATCGGGCGGCACGATCATCAACCAGCTCCGCCGGCTCGGCGCCTCGCCCGACTGGGCGCGCGAACGCTTTACGATGGACCCCGGCCTCGCCGCGGCGGTGCGTCGAGTGTTCGTGCAGCTCTACCGCGAGGGGCTGATCTATCGCGACAAGCGCCTGGTCAACTGGGACCCGGAGATGCACACGGTGATCTCCGACCTCGAGGTCGACAGCCGCGAGACCAGGGGCAGGCTCTGGCACATCCGCTACCCGATCAAGGGCGATCTCGGCCGCTACGTCGTCGTCGCGACGACCAGGCCGGAGACGATGCTCGGCGATACCGGAATCGCGGTGCACCCGGATGACCAGCGCTTCGCCGATCTGGTCGGCAAACAGGCGGTCCTGCCCTTGGTCGGACGGCTGATCCCGATCGTCGCCGACGAATACGCCGACCCGGAAAAGGGCAGCGGCGCGGTCAAGATCACCCCGGCGCACGATTTCAACGATTTCGAGGTCGGCCGCCGGCACGGTCTGCCGATGATCAACATCTTCGACCGTGACGCGCGGCTGACCGATGCGGCGCCGGCGGCGTATCGCGGGCTCGACCGTTTCGCCGCGCGCGACCGCGTGCTGACCGATCTCGAAGCCGCGGGGCTGATCGACAAGGTCGAAGACCACACCTTGATGGTGCCGCATCATGACCGTTCGGGCGTGGTGATCGAACCGTGGCTGACCGACCAGTGGTACTGCAACGCCGGCGAACTGGCGAAACCCGCGATCGTGGCGGTCGAGGACGGACATACCAAATTCGTTCCGCAACACTGGGAGAACACGTTCTTCGAGTGGATGCGCAACATCCAGCCCTGGTGCATCTCGCGGCAATTGTGGTGGGGGCACCAGATCCCGGCCTGGTACGCGCCGGACGGCAGCGTGTTCGTCGCCGAAACCGAGGCGGCGGCACGTGCCGAGGCCGAAGCCAAGTTCGGCGCCGGTGTCGCGCTCCGTCGCGACGACGACGTGCTAGACACCTGGTTTTCATCGGGGCTGTGGCCGTTTTCGACCCTGGGCTGGCCGGAGCAGACGCCGGAACTGGCGCGCTATTACCCCGGCGACGTGCTGTTGACCGGGTTCGACATAATCTTTTTCTGGGTCGCCCGGATGATGATGATGGGGCTGCACTTCATGGGCGAGGTGCCGTTTAAGACGGTCTACATCCACGCGCTGGTGCGCGACGAGCGCGGCCAGAAGATGTCGAAATCGCGCGGCAACATCATCGACCCCCTCGAATTGATCGACCGCTACGGCTGCGACGCGCTGCGCTTCACCCTGTCCGCTTTGGCGGCGCCGGGCCGCGACATCAAGCTCGCCGAGAGCCGGGTCGAGGGCTACCGCAACTTCGCCACCAAATTATGGAACGCCGCGCGTTACGCCGAGATGAACGGATGCGTGCGGGTGCTGGGACATGATCCCCGGCAGTCGAAAGAGCTGGTGAATCGCTGGATCGCCGGCGCGACGGTCGAATGCGCTAGGTCGATCTCGATCGCGCTGGATGCGTACCGGTTCGATGACGCCGCGAACACATTGTACCAGTTCGTCTGGGGCACTTTTTGCGACTGGTACTTGGAATTCACCAAGCCGATCCTGCAAGGCGGCAGTCCCGTCGCACAGGCCGAGACACGGGCGACGACCGCCTGGGTCCTGGAACAGACCGTTCATCTGCTGCACCCGATCATGCCGTTCATCACCGAAGAGGTTTGGCGTCAGTTCGCAGGAGACGGTGGCGGCTTGTTGATGGTCGCCGCATGGCCGGGCTTCGGGGACCATTCCGATTTGCCAGAGGCTTATCCGCTCATGTCCGCCGAGATCGGATGGATGATTGGCGCAATCTCGGCAATCCGCGGGGTACGCTCCGAGATGAATGTACCGCCGAGCGCGCGGGTCCCGATGATCGTGCGGGATGATGCAACGGCGACGGGTATAGTCGGCCGGCATGGCGAGCACTTCCGGCGCCTCGCCCGAGTCGATATGGTCGAAGCAAGTAGCGCAGTTTCTAGTGGTGTCCAGTTGGTGGTCTACGGGGCAACTCTGATCCTTGATCTCGGTGGCGTCGTAGATCTGCCGCGCGAAAAGGCGCGGTTGCAGAAGGAGATAGGGCGGCTCGACGGCGATCTCGTCAAATTCGCCACCAAGCTCGCCAACCCGGCGTTTCTCGCCAAGGCCAAGCCCGAAGTGGTCGAGGAACAGCGCGAGCGCGAGGCCAATATCCGCCGCGACCGCGACCGCCTGCGCGCGGCGTTCGAGCGGCTGGGGGTGGCGTGACCCTCCGTGCCGACGATCTGGTCGATCGGGGGCTCGTTCCGCCGGAGCGGCGGGAGGAGGTGCGGCGGGTGGCCGCGCGGTTTGCCGTCGCCGTGACCGACGAGATGGCGGCGCTGATCGACCGCTCCGACCCGGCCGACCCGGTCGCGGCGCAGTTCGTGCCGAGCGCGGCCGAGCTCGATGCCGATCCCGGCGACCTTTCCGACCCGATCGGCGACGAGCGGTGGTCGCCTTTGCCCGGCATCGTCCATCGCTATCCCGACCGGGTGTTGTTGAAGCCGAGCCTCCTGTGCCCCGTCTATTGCCGATTCTGTTTCCGCCGCGAGACTGTCGGGCAAGCGGACGGCCAGGCGGGCGCGGGGACGATGCTCGACGACGCGACGCTCGCGCGCGCGTTCGACTATATCCGCGCGCGGCCGTCGATCTGGGAGGTCATCGTCACCGGCGGCGACCCGTTTCTGCTGACGTCGCGGCGGGTCGGGGCGATCATGCGCGCGCTCGGCGAGATCGAGCATGTCGCGGTGATCCGCTTTCATACGCGGGTGCCGATCGTCGATCCGCGCCGGGTGCGTCCCGGCCTGGTCGCCGCGCTGGCGAGCGACAAGGCGGTGTATGTCGTGGTCCACGTCAATCACCCGCGCGAATTGACCCCGACGGCGCGCGAGGCGGTCGGGCGACTGACCCGGGCCGGCATCCCGCTGTTGTCGCAGAGCGTGCTGCTGCGCGGGGTCAACGACGACCCGGCGGTACTCGAAGCGCTGTTCCGCGGACTCGTGGCGATGCGGGTCAAACCCTATTATCTGCACCATCCCGACCTCGCCCCCGGCACCGGCCATTTCCGGCTCGGCATCGACGAGGGAAGGCGGCTGGTGCGCGGATTGCGCGGGCATGTGTCGGGACTGTGCCAGCCGAATTACGTGCTCGATATCCCGGGCGGCTACGGCAAGGTGCCGATCGGCATTAGCGCGGCAACGCAAGGCGACCGGCCGGGGTGCTGGATCGTCGAGGACAGCGCCGGCCTGTGCCATCGCTACCCGCCCGCGGCGGACGAGCCGGCGGCGGGCTGAGGCGACGGCGTGACGGCTCCCGACGCTCCCGCCATGATCGTCGTCGGCGGCGACGCGCTCGCGCTGAGCACGGCCCACGAAATTCGTACCCTGCAGGGGCATCCCGTCACCGTGCTATGGCCGGGAGATGACGAATTCTCACGCGAGGTCGAACTGGTCGGCGCTCGGTTCGTCGCCGGGAGCCCGGAGCACCTCGACAGCCTCGAACGCGCCGGCGTCGCCGACGCGATCACCATTCTCGCCGTGTCGCCCGACGATCAACTCAATTTGCGGACCGCGCTGCGCGCGCGCGACGCCAACCCGCGCATCCGCGTCGTGCTGCGCCAGTTCAACCGCACCCTGGCGCACAAGATCGAGCAGAACCTGCCCGATTGCTCGGTCGTCTCGCTGGCCTGGCAATCAGCGGCGACCTATGCCGGGGTCGCGCTCGACCCGACCTGCTTTCACGGCCTGCAATTTCCCGAGCCCGACGGGCCGCTGACCGGGTTTGCCGCGCGCATCGCCGATCACGCGGCGCTGGCCGGGCAGAAAGTGAGCGATGCCGAGGAAGCGCTCGATGTCCGAATCGTCGCGCTCGACGGCGAGATCGTCACCGACCGCGAGCAGCGCATCGCCAGCCGGGCGAAGCTGGTGCTGTATGGCACGCTGACCCAGCTGGTCGTGTCACAGCCGCGGCGGGCGGCCGACGAGGCCAGGCCGACCCTGTTCGAACGGCTGCGGCGGGTGTGGTTTGGCGATCCGGGGCACTTGCTGCGCCGGATCGACCCGATCTTTGGCGTGCTCGGCGCCGGGGCATTGGGTCTGTTCGCGCTCGGCACCTGGCATTTCCACGACGCGTTCGGCGTTGACTGGCTGACCGCTGCCTATTTCGTCATGGCGACGATGACGACGACCGGTTACGGCGACATCACCCCCGATCGCACGAGTACGAGCGACGTGTTGACCGCGATGATGTTGATGCTGTCGGGCATCGTGATGAGCGGCATCTTCATCGCCGTTGCCGCGGCATTGCTGACCCAGGCGCGATGGGTCAGGACGCAGGGGCTGCGCCAGATCCACCGCCGCGGCCATATCGTCGTTTGCGGCGCCGGCAATATCGGGACCGAGGTCATCGACCTGTTGCTGGGGTTCGACCGGCCGCTGGTGGTGATCGAGCCCAACCCCGACCCCGCGCTGATCGAAAGCGCGCGCGATCGCGGCTTCGAATTGCTGACCGGCGACGCCAGCCGCGACCACACGCTCGACCTGTGCAATCTCGCGGCGGCGCACAGCCTGATGGCGCTGACCAATTTCGATACGCTCAATCTCGAAATCGCGCTCGGCGCGCGCGCCCGCAAGGCGGATTTGCCGATCGTGTTGCGCATCGCCGAGGCGGGATTTGCCGCCTCGATCGCGCGGCATTTCGACATCGAGACGACGTTTTCCGCGGCCGCGCTCGCCGCGCCGACCTTTGCCGGCCTGACGCGGTTTCCTGGCGCACGCGGACGCGTCGACTTCACCGGCCGGGAATTCGGCATCAGTGAGGTGATATTGCCGGAACATCCGACCGCGCCGCCGGCGGGCGCGATCCCGCTGGCGGCCGCGCGCGACGGCAGCCTGGACCTGGTATCGGGGTTCGATCAGCTCGGCCCCGGCGACCGGGTGCTGATGCTGATGCCGGTGGTGCCGTTGCATCACGCGAGGGAAGCGCCGGCACCGATAGCCGAGCGGGTCCCAGGCAGCGGCACTACGACGATCAGGGCGCCGCGGCGCCCACGAATTCAAGGAAATTAAGCATCAATTATCTGGCATTAGCCGAGTATCCCGGGAATGATCCCGGCATGCGCCTCGCCAGAACAGACATACACCGAACCGAATTGCGCCACGAACGCCGCTACTTGATGCCGATTATGGACGTTGCTATCGGCGATTGGGTGTTTCACTCGATCAACTGGTCGATGGGCGGGTTGCTGCTTGACGGCATTTGCCAGGATATCGGCATGCGGGTGCGCGGTACGGTCGGGCTCAGCGGTTCGCGCGACACCATGCCGTTCGCCGCGACGGTCATTCGGGTCGACCCCGATCTCGGCAGCTGCGCGATCTGCTTTGAGGATCCGCGCGCCGAGGCGATCGAGCACGACGAGAACATCTTCGCCGATCGGCTGCATTAACAGCGGCTTGGATGGAAGGTGCGTCCTTCGAGGCTCGCTGCGCGAGGCACCTCAGGATGACGTCCTATCTGACACCATCGAACCCGCCGCCGCCGCGTCCTTATACAGCCAGTTCGCACCAGATCGGGGTGTGGTCGGAGGCGCGTTCCTTGCCGCGCGGCGATTTGTCGATGCCGCAGCCGGCGATTCGGTCGGCGGCGTGTGGCGACAACAGCAGATGGTCGATCCGCAGCCCTTCGTCACGGCTCCAGCGGCCGGCCTGGTAGTCCCAGTAGGTGTAGCGGTGCGGCTCGCGGTGAAACACGCGATACGCGTCGGTCAATCCGAGATGCAGCAGCGCGCGAAAGCGCGAGCGCGACTCGATCCGGCACAGCGCGTCGTTCGCGAACGCGACGGGGTCGTAAACATCGTCGCCGGTCGGGCAGATATTGTAGTCGCCGGCGAGCACGAATGGGACCTCGCGCCGCAACAATCGATGCGCGTGATCGACCAGCCGGTCCATCCAGCCCAGCTTGTAGGTGAATTTGTCGGTGCCGAACGGATTGCCGTTGGGCAGATAGATCGAGGCAACCCGTGCCGAATTGCCCTCGGGGCCGAACGTCGCCTCGATATAGCGCGCGTGGTCGTCGCCGTCGTCGCCGGGCAGGCCGCGCACGATGTCGCGCGCTGGCTCCTTCGACAATAGCGCGACGCCGTTATAGGCGCGCTGGCCGATCGCCTCGACCCGGTATCCGAGCGAGGCGACCTCAAGCCGGGGAAAATCGTTTTCCAGGCATTTGATCTCCTGCAGGCACAGCACGTCGGGCTGGGCGTTCTTCAGGAAATCGAGCAGGTGCGGCAGCCGCACCTTGACCGAGTTGACGTTCCAGGTCGCGATCTTCACGTCCGGGTCGCGCGCTCGGGAACCATCAGCCGATCGAAAACGAATTGCCGCAGCCGCAGGACGAGGCGGCGTTCGGGTTGCGGATCTGAAACGACGCGCCCATCAGATCCTCGATGAAATCGACCTCGGCGCCGTTGAGCAGGTCGAGCGAGGTGTCGTCGACGATGATCGCGACGCCGTCGCGCTCGAACACGAAATCGTCCGGGTTGCGCTGGTCGTCAAAGCTGATGCCGTACTGAAACCCGGAGCAGCCGCCGCCGGACACGGCGATGCGCAGGAACGCGTCGGTTGCTTCCTCCTGGATTTTGAGGGCAGCGATGCGGCGTGCAGCGCTCTCGCTGACGACGATGCTCCGCTCGCTCCCCGCGACGATACTCTCTGTCATCTGCCCAGCGCTCCATCTCGCCCGCGGCGATCCAGTTGTGTATTTAGTCATCGCGGGCAGCGTGTCAAAGGAGAGGTTTCGATGCTACGGGCATTGCCGGGCGGGCGCAGCCGGGAAAAGGCACTCGCGCCGACCGACAGGCTGCTCTATCTGCAGACGCTCGAACGCAAGGTACTGTGGCTGTCGACGTGGATGATCCACAACGCCAACCACCTGCGGCCGAGCCGCGACGGGCTCAAGGTCGGCGGCCACCAGGCGTCGAGCGCGTCGGTCGCAACGCTGATCACCGCGCTCTACCTCGACGTGATGCGGCCGCAGGACCGGGTCGCGGTCAAGCCGCACGCCGCGCCGGTGTTTCACGCCTTGCAATACCTCCTCGGCCATCAAAGCCGCGACAAGCTCGAACGCTTCCGCGCGTTCGGCGGCGCCCAGGCCTACCCGTCGCGCAGCAAGGACGGCGATCTGGTCGACTTCTCGACCGGTTCGGTCGGGCTTGGGGTCGGCATGACCCTTTTCGCCTCGTTGGTGCAGGATTACGTCAGATTGCACCGGCTGACCGACGAGCCGCCGGGCCGCATGATCGCGCTGGCGGGCGACGCCGAGCTCGACGAGGGTAACATCTTCGAGGCACTGCTCGAAGGCTGGAAGCACGATGTCCGCAATCTGTGGTGGGTCATCGATTACAACCGGCAGAGCCTCGACGCGGTCGTGTCCGACCGGCTGTTCGGCCGCATCGACGAGCTGTTCCGGCTGGTCGGGTGGCGCGTCGTCACCTTGAAATACGGACGGCTGCTTCAGGCCGCGTTCGCCCGGCCCGACGGCGAGCAGTTGCGCGACTGGATCGACGCCTGCCCCAACTCGCTCTATTCGGCCTTGGTCTACAAGGGCGGCGAGGGTTGGCGCGAGCATCTGCGGCGCGACCTCAACCGCTACCCCGGCATCCGCGCGATCCTCGACGGGCACGACGACCCCGCGCTGGCCCGGCTGATGACCAACCTCGCCGGGCACGACATGGGCGCGGTGCTCGACGCCTTCCACGCGGTCACCGACGATCAGCCGACCTGCTTCATCGCCTATACGATCAAGGGCTACGGGCTGCCGTTCGCCGGTCACAAGGACAATCACGCCGGGCTGATGAACCCGGAGCAGCTCGCCTCGTTCCAGCGCAGCATGGCGGTGCCGGAGGGGGAGGAGTGGGAGAAGTTCGCCGGGCTCGACCTGCCGGAAGACGCACTGGCCGCGTTTCTCGCCGCGGTGCCGCTCGCCAGCGCCGAGGGCCGCCGCCACGCGACCCCGCCGATCCCGGTGCCGGATCAACTGCCGGCGCCGCGCGGCCGTCTGTTGTCGACGCAGGAGGCGTTCGGCCGCATTCTCGGCACGATCGCCAGCGGCGGCGGCGCGCTCGCCGACCGGATCGTGACGACCTCGCCCGACGTCACCGTGTCGACCAATCTCGGCGCCTGGGTCAACCGCCGCGGGATCTTCGACCGGACCGAGCGGCTCGACACCTTCCGCGAGGAAAAAGTCGTGTCGGCGCAGCGCTGGGCGATGTCGCCGCGCGGCCAGCACATCGAGCTCGGCATCGCCGAGCAGAACCTGTTTCTGCAACTGGCGGCCTTGGGGCTGTCGGGGTCGCTGTTTGGGGCCCGGCTATTGCCGATCGGCACGCTCTACGATCCGTTCATCAAGCGCGGGCTCGACGCGCTGAACTACGCGCTCTACCAGGATGCGCGCTTTATCGTCGTTGCGACGCCGTCGGGCATCACCCTGGCGCCCGAGGGCGGAGCGCATCAATCGGTCGCCGAGCCGCTGATCGGGCTGGCGCAACCGGGACTGGTCGGGTTCGAGCCGGGCTATGCCGACGAGCTGGCGGTGCTAATGCGGTGGGCGCTCGCGGAGATACAGCGCGACGGCGGCCAATCGGTGTATTTCCGGCTGTCGACCCGCCCGGTCGAGCAGCCGGGTCGCGAGCTCGCGCCGGACCTCGCCGAGGCGATCATCGCCGGTGCCTACTGGCTGCGCGAGCCGGAAGCGGGCGCGGAGTTGGCGATCGCCTATAGCGGCGCGGTCGCGCCCGAGGCGCTGGCGGCCCACGACGCGATCCTCGAAGACGTGCCGGGGGCCGGGCTGCTCGCGATCACCTCGCCAGACCAATTGCACCGCGACTGGCGGGAGGCGCTGGCGGGCGGGACCGCGAGCGTCGCCGCGCGGCTGCTCGGGCGGCTGCGCCCGAGGGCTGGGCTCGTCACCGTCGGCGACAGCCATCCCGCGACCCTGTCGTGGATCGGCAGCGTCGCGGGCAACACGATCGTGCCGCTTGGGGTCGACCGCTTCGGCCAGTCGGGCGATATCCCGGACCTGTACCGGCATTACGGGATCGACCGAGAGGCGATCATCGACGCCGCCGCTCGCGCGTTGATCGCGATGTCGAGTCGGTAAGAGTGCGTTAACCGCTTCTAATATTACTATGGTAGGGTCCAGCGGCGAGGAGCACCTTGGTCTCACCCGGCGAGGTAACCGCTATTGCGAGGTTTCACCCCGCTTTGCTATAGCCTGATTGGCGAGCACGTTGGCCGGGAATTGGCAGCGGGCCTTGTATCGTTGCCGCAAGATCCTTCGAGCTGGCAGGGATTTTCGATCACCGTGGGACAAGTTCCGGCCGCCACCTGTCCGCATCCGCTGCAATCATGCGTCGGAACTCAGAGGCATCGGATGTCGTGACGAGCCGTGGCGATTGAAATCATGGAGCACGACGACGACGTGGAGCGACTGTTCTCCTGGCTGAAAACGCCGGATTTGCGCTACCGCGAATTCGCGGCGGCGAGAGAGATCGCCGACGCCGTCGCCGCGTGGCCCGCCTTGCGCAAGACGGCGATCGAAAGCGGCCATCCCGAAGAGGCCATGTCGGCTGAGCCCGCGCCGCCGGCCAATGGCGGGCACGGGCTCGACCGGGTCATGCCGCCGCCCGCCGCGGTAGAGCCGGCACCAGTGCAGAATGGCCGAGTGGAGCCTCCGGCGGCGCCAATCGAAGACACGCCGCACCCTCCGCGTGGGGCGCTCGGCGAGCGGCTGATGGGGGTACTTGGGCGGCGCGCCCCGGCTCGTCGCATCGAGCCTGGCTACGCTAGCGCGAGCGAGGGTGCCGCAGAGCACCCGCGGGAGCGTCCCCCGGAGGCGGATCTCGGTGTCGGCCGGATCATCGCCGAGGAGGTCGTCGTCCAACGGGAAGTCACCCAACGCGAATCGGTCCCGGGGGAAACCGTCGCGCGCGTTGTCGTCGAGCGGCCCGCGCCGGCGCCGCCGCCACCGTCACGTTCCGAGCCCGCCCCCGGCGAGGGCAACGGGGGAAGGGGGGCGCTGTTCGGCGGCACCTATCGCGGCTTCGACGAGGATGGTCCCGGGGAGGCGCCGCCAACACCCGGCCGGCACGATCCGGGGTCGCTCGACGCCATCTTTTCCCGCCTCGCCCGATCCGCGCAAAGTCATCGCGATACGCGCGGCCGGGCGGCAAGCCGGTCCGGGCTGGGTCCGGTGTTTCGCCGGTTGCGCTGACATGCCGGTCGTGTGCGTCGCATCGCCCAAGGGCGGCGTGGGCAAGACGACGATCGCCGCGACGATCGGCGCTGGCCTGCAGCGGATCGGTTGGCGGGTTCTGGCGCTCGATCTCGATCGCCAGAACGCGCTGCGCCTGCACTACGAATTGCCGAATGACGAATTGCCGGGCATCGCCGACGATTTCACGACCGGGAAGGATTGGACCGAACTCGTGGTCGAGGCCCCGTCCGGGGTGTTTCTGATCCCGTTCGGGATGGCCGGCGCGGATGATTGCCAGCGGCTGGCCGGCCATATCGGCGCCAACCCCGGCTGGATCAGGCGGCAGCTCGCGCCGTTCTTCGAGTACCGCGACCTAGTCATGGTCGTCGACATGCCGCCGGGGCCGTCGGTCTACGAGACCGAGTTCGCCGGGCTCAGCGACCTCCGCCTCGCGGTGCTGCTGGCCGACGCGATGAGCCTGGCGTTGCTGCCCCGATTGCAGCGCGGCGATTTCGCGCTCGACGTGGGGGCGAACGAGCGCGGCAAGACCGGTTACGTGCTCAATCAGATCGAGCCGCGCCGCCGGCTGTGCCGCGACGTCGTGGCCTTGGCCCAGGAGGTATTGGGCGACGATCTCTACGGCGCGGTGCATCAGGACGAGGCCGTCGCCGAGGCGGTGGCCTGCCAGTTGACGGTCCTCGACTACGCACCCGACAGCGTGGCCGCCCACGACATGGCGGCGGTCGCCAACCGAGTCCACGACAGCCTGGCGCCTGCCTAGGCGCACGGAGGGTTAGAACGTATGCTAAGATACCTCAGGCAGATCGCGGGCTCTGAATTCGCCGGCCAGAATTTGGTGTTGGTCGCGCTGGTCGTTGCCGGGGCGTTTCTGCTCGGGATCGTCGTCATCACCCCGCTCGATCTGGTGTCGCAGGCGCTGTTCGCGGTGCTGACGATCATCGGGATGCTGGTCGTCAAGGGCCACCCGTCGCGCGGCGTCACCTTGGTGCTGATCACGCTGTCGATGGTGGTGTCGACCCGATACATCTGGTGGCGCCTGACCGACACGATGCAGTTTTCCTCGGTGCTCGAGGCGATCCTCGGCCTCGGCCTGATCCTCGCCGAGCTTTATGCCTGGCTGGTGCTGGTGCTCGGCTACATCCAGACGGCGTGGCCGCTGAAGCGGCCGCCGGTGTCGCTGCCCGAGGACATCGCTGACTGGCCGACGGTCGACCTGTTGATCCCGACCTACAACGAGCCGCTGTCGGTGGTCAAAAGCACCGTGTTCGGCGCGCTATCGGTCGACTATCCGCTCGACAAGCTGAATATCTACATCCTCGACGACGGCCGCCGCGACGAGTTCCGCGAGTTCGCCGAGGCGGTCGGCGTCGGCTATATCACCCGCGAGGACAATCTCCATGCCAAGGCCGGCAATCTCAACCACGCGCTGATCGAGACCCATGGCGAATTGCTTGCGCTCTTCGACAGCGACCACGTGCCGACCCGCGCCTTCCTGCAATTGACGATCGGCTGGTTCCTGCGCGACCCCAAGCTCGCCCTGGTCCAGACGCCGCACCATTTCTATTCGCCCGACCCGTTCGAGCGGAACCTGCGCGGCGGCACCACGGTGCCGAACGAAGGGCAGTTGTTCTACGGGCTGGTGCAGGACGGCAACGATCTGTGGAACGCAGCGTTCTTTTGCGGCTCATGCGCGGTGATGCGGCGCAGCGCGATCGAGTCGGTCGGCGGCTTCGCGATCCAGACCGTGACCGAGGACGCGCACACCGCACTGCGGCTGCACCGCGCCGGCTGGAACTCCGCCTATCTGCGGCTGCCGTTGGCGGCGGGGCTCGCGACAGAGCGGCTGGCGATCCATGTCGGCCAGCGCATGCGCTGGGCGCGCGGGATGACTCAGATCTTCCGGGTCGACAACCCGGTGTTCGGCCGCGGCCTGACCGCGGGGCAGCGCATTTGCTATCTGAACGCGATGCTGCATTTCTTTTTCGGACTGCCGCGGTTCGTGTTTTTGACCGCGCCGCTGTGCTATCTGATGTTCCGACTGAACATTATCGCCGCGAGCGGCCTGATGGTGGTCGTTTATGCCGCGCCGCATCTAATCCACTCGACCGTGACCAATTCGCGTCTGCAATCGCGCTATCGACACTCGTTCTGGGGCGAGATTTATGAAAGCGTCCTTGCCCTGTATATTCTAAAACCGACCCTGGTGACTTTGCTAAATCCCAAGCGCGGCAAGTTCAATGTCACCGAGAAGGGTGGGTTACTGCCCAACGATTATTTTGACTACAAGATCGTGCGGCCGCACCTGATCATCGCCGCATTGCTGATCGCGGCGCTGCTGGTCGGGGCGACCCGGTGGCTGCTGGCCGATTTCGCCGATACCGAGGTGCTGGTGCTGAACATCGCCTGGGCGGTCTTCAACCTGATCACGCTCGGGGCGGCGATCGCGGTCGGCCGCGAGACCCGGCAGTTGCGCGGCTCGGTGCGGCTCGGGTTGGAGATGCCCGGGGTGGTCTATCTGCCGAGCGGCCATACGCTGGTGACCCAATCGCGTAACCTGTCGACGACGGGCGGCTTGTTCATCGCGCCCCGGCCGAACGGGATCGGCCCCGGCGAGGTGATCCAGATCGAAATCGCGATCGGCGATCGCAACGCGGTGTTGCCGGCGCGTATCATCGCGTGGGAGGGCGAAGCGTTGCGCGTGGTCTTCGACGATTTGACCCTACGTCAGCAGCGCGACCTCGTCCGCATCGTGTTGTGCCGCGCCGATGCCTGGCTGGATTGGGAGGAGCACCCGGTCGACCGCCCGCTGCGCGCAGTGCGCGAGATCCTGGGCAGCATCGCCGGGTTGTTCGTGCCGCGCCGTTTGCGGCCGGGCGTCGGAGGCGGCGCGCCGCTGCCGACCTTCGCCGAACCGGCCGGGGCGGGGCGCGTGCGCGAGCGGGTCAATTCCGGCTTGCTGGTCGCGGTCGGGTTCGGCCTTGGCCTGCTGGCGACCGGCGGTACCGTCCGGGCGCAAACCAACCTGCCACCGCCGACGGCGCGACCTCCGGCGGGGATCGGCGGTCCGCCCAGCGGCGGGGTCCCGCAGACCTCGGCCGGTCCGCTGACCGGCGGTGCCGCGCCGCCGGCGCAGGGATCGCAGGTGCCGCTGGCGGCGCCGACCCAGATTATTCCAGGCGCGCAGGCGCCGCAGAGCGTTACCCCGCCGAACCAGCCCGGCCTGCCCGGTCCGGCCGGCGCGGCCGGCGCGGCCGCGGGCGCCGCGCCGCCGACAGGGTCGAAAGGATCGACCCGGCGGCAGGTGCTGACCCTGCGCGATCTTGGCGCCAATTCGCCGATCCGCCTGATCGGCGTACAGGGCGAAGGCAGCCTGCCGTTTTCGGTGCGCCGCGACGAGGTCGTTACCGGGGGCAAGATCGATCTGTCGTTCGCCTATTCGCCGGCGTTGATCCCCGAGCTGAGCCACCTGACCGTGCTGCTGAACGGCGAGGTGCTGGGTTCGCTGCCATTGCCGAAGGAGACCAATTCAGGAGCCACCGCGTCATTGCCGATCAACCCGGTGCTGTTCCAGGAAGACAACCGCATACTGTTCCGCTTTATCGGGCATTACACGCTGGGCTGCGAAGACCCGCTGCATTCGAGCCTTTGGCTGGTGTTGAGCAACACCAGCTCGCTCAACCTGCAGCTCGAAAAGCTGCCGCTCGCCAACGATTTGTCGCTGCTGCCGACGCCGTTCTACGACCCCAAGGACATGCAGGCCCTGACCCTGCCGTTCGTGCTGCCGTCGCGGCCGTCGCCGGGAATGCTACAGGCGGCGGGCACGGTGGCGTCGTGGTTCGGCGCGCTGGCCTCGTACAAAGGCGCGAGCTTTCCGACCACGCTCGACACGATCCCCAACGGCAACGCGGTGGTGTTCGCGACCGCGTCGGAAAAGCCGGCCGGGCTGGCGCTACCGGCGGTCAACGGCCCGACCATCTCGGTCATCTCCAACCCGAGCAATGCCGAGGCCAAGCTGCTGCTGGTCATGGGGCGCACTCCCGAGGAGTTGCGCGCCGCGGCGCAGACCTTGGCGCTGGGCTCGGTGGCGCTTACCGGGCAGACGCAGGTAGTGGGCACGCCCGAAATGCCGCCGCGCAAATTGTACGACGCGCCGCGCTGGGTCTCGATCGACCGCCCGGTTCGCTTCGGCGAATTGGTGCAGCCGACCGATCTGCAGGGCAACGGGCTGGTGCCGGGTCTGCTGACGCTGAATTTTCGCACCGCCCCCGACATCTTCGTGTGGGGCAATGCGGGCGTGCCGCTCAACGTCCGATATCGCTATCCGGCGGGCACCTGGATGGCGTTCGAGGAGTCGCGGCTCGACGTGTCGATCAACAACTCGTATCTGCGCAGCCTGCCGCTGACCCAGGAGGGCATGGTGCGGCAGGTCAAGGACATCATCTCGCCCGATTTCGTGATGAACGAGCAGACGGTGCGGGTGCCGCCCTATTACGTGTTCGGGCAGAACCAACTGCAGTTCTATTACGATCTGCGGCCGGTCAAGCGCGGCGAATGCCAGGACGTATTGCCGACCAACGTGCAGGAATCGATCGATCCCGATTCGACGATCGATCTGTCGAAGACCGAGCGGTTCACCTCGCTGCCCAATTTGGCGTTCTTCGTCAATTCCGGCTATCCGTTCACCCGCATGGCCGATCTCGGTGATAGCGCGATCGTCATGCCCGATCAGATTACCGCGCCGGATGTCCAGACGTTTCTGACTCTGATGGGGATGATGGGCGACTCGACCGGGTTCCCGGTTGTGCACAGCACGATCGTCGGGCCGGGCGGGGTCGACCAGGTGGCGGACAAGGATCTGATCGTGCTCGGCGCGATCCCGCGCCAGCCGCTGATCTCGCGCTGGGTCGAGAACAGCCGGTTGCGCGTCGACGGCGGGCGCCTGCGGGTCGGGATGACCTCGTCGATCGACCGGGTCTACACGATCCTCGATCCCAACGCCGAGGAGGAGCGCCAGCGGGTCGATCAACTCCTAGTGTCGCAAGGCGACAATCTGGCGGCGATGATCGGCATGGAGTCGCCGCTGCGTTCCGGCCGCAGCGTCGTCATGATCACCGGGTCGAACGCGGAAAAGCAGATGACGGTGGTCAACACCTTCCGCAATCGCGAGCTCAACTCGCTAATCCAGGGAGATCTGATGATCGCGACCGGCGGCAAGGTCACCAGCTTTCGGGTCGGCGGCGAGTACACGGTCGGGCGCCTGCCGGTGGTCACCAAGATCCGCTGGTGGCTCGGCAACTCGCCGCTGGTGCTGATCCTGTTCACCTTGATCGGCGTGCTGATCATCGCGCTGGTGGCGTACTGGCTGCTCAGCCGATTGGCGGCGTCGCGGTTGCGCATGCGCGCGGCGTCGTAGGCAGGGGTCCGCGATGGGGCGGGCGCCCGGGTGGGCCTCGGTCCGGCGAGAGACGCGCCGCCGAGAGGGACGCGGATGAGGCAGGGGAGAGGATGAGATTGTCGGCTCGACGTCTGATGCTGGGATTGCTGCTGGTGGCGGCGGTCGCGGCGACGGACGCTCGCGCCGCCGACACCGCCGAGCAGGTCCTGCTCGACAAGGCGAATTACTGGCGTCTCAAGGACCGCCCAGACCTGGCGATCGAGGCATTGACCAAGCTTTTGTTCCTAAACCCAAATCAGCCCGAGGCGCTGTACCAGTTCGGGATGCTGGAGGTGCAGCAGGGCAAGATGCCCGAGGCGCGCGGCCATCTGGCGCAATTGCAGCGGGTCGCTCCGACCAGCCCCAGGGTCGCCGATCTGGAAAACGCGATCCGCGCCGGCAGGGTCGGCCCGAACGAATTGAACGAGGCGCGCCGGCTGGCCCAGAGCGGGCAAATGACCGAGGCGATCGAGAAGTATCAGCAGACGTTCAAGGGGCCGCCGCCGCCGAGCTTTGGGGTCGAGTATTACTTGACCCTCGCCGGCACCCCGGGCGGCTGGGAGGAGGCCAAGAACGGGCTCGAAAAACTGACCCAGACCTCGCCCAACGACAAGCAGGTCAAGCTCGCCTATGCCCAGGTGCTGGTCAACCGCGAGGGCACCCGGCCCGAGGGGATCGCCGCGCTGATCCGGCTGACCAAGGACCCGGCGGTCGGTACCGCGGCGGTGCAGGCGTGGCGTCAGGCGCTGATCTGGGGCGCGCCGCGCGAATTGTACGGCCAGTATCTGGGGCAATTCCCGCAGGACCAGGAGGTCCGCCAGCGCGCCACCGACATCGCCAACCAGAGCGCCGGCGCCACCAATCCGATGGCGGCGGCTGAAGCGCAGGCCTATGCCGATCTGAAGCAGGGCAAGGTCGCCGCCGCGGAGCGCCAGTTTCTGAGCGAACTCAAGGACAACCCCAATGATCCGCAGGCGCTCGCGGGGCTCGGCCTGGTGCGGTTGCGCCAAGAGCGCTTCGCCGAGGCGCGCGATCTGCTGGGACGCGCGATCCGCGCCGCGCCCGAGCAGCGCAAGGATTTCGGCGCCGCCTATGACAGCGCGTCGTTCTGGGCCAATGTCCAGCAGGCCAAGGCATTGCAGGCACGCGGCAATCTGCAGGGCGCGCGCGCCCTTCTCGCGCCGCTGCTGGCGCGGCCGCGCGGCGATTCCTGGGGCGCCGAGATGGTGCTCGCCAATATCGAGGCGCGGCTCAAGAATAACGCGGCGGCCGAACGCTCCTATCGCCGGGTGCTCGCGGCGCGGCCGCAAAACGTCGATGCCTTGATCGGGCTCGCCAACGTATTGACCGCCCAGGGCAAGACCGCCGAGGCGGCGGCGATCACCAATCGGCTGAACCCGGCCTTGCGCGCGCGGGTTGGCGGCGGGGGCGGCGGTACCGGCTCGCGTGCCGAGGCGCTGCGCAAGGAGGCCAAGGAGGCCGAGGCCAACAGCAACAACACCCTCGCGGAACAGAAATTCAAGGAGGCGATCGCCGACGACCCAAAAAACCCGTGGATCCGGCTCGATTATGCCCGGTTCCTGGCAGGACAGGGCCAGCTTGACCAGGGCTTCCTGATGGTTGACCCCGCCGCTTCCGGCAACACGCCGACCAGCGTGCTGGTGGCGGCGATGTACGACACCCAGCAGGACCGCTGGGCGGAGGCACTCGATCGAATCGATCGCGTGCCGGTCAGCGCGCGCACGCCCGATCTCAATAATTTCCGCGACCGCATCCTATCGCGCGCGACCGAGGAAAGAGCCAAGCGGCTGATCGCCGCCGGAAATCGGGCCGAGGCGCGCGCGATCCTCGTCGCGCTCTACAACGATCCAAAAGTTTTGCCTGATGAGCGGCGGGTTGCCGCATATGATCTGTACCAATTGGGCGAGAAGGAGACCGCCTTGCAGATCACCCGCGAGGCGGCCGGGCGAGGCGGGCCGGCGGCGACCAAGGCCGCAGTCGACTATGCCAAACTACTGGTGACTGCCGGCCGCTACGACGATGCCGGCCGAGTGGTCAAACAGCTCGAAGCCAGCGGGCGGGTCACCGCCGACGATCAGGACGACATCGTCTCGGTCAAGGCGCTGCTGATATCCCGGCAGGCGGATAAATTATTGCCGGACCGCGAGGTCGCGGCGGCCTACGATCTGGTCGCGCCATTGCTGGCGCAAAAGCCGAACGACCCGGTGCTGCTGATGACGATGGGCCGGATCTACTCCACCGGGGGGCGCAACAGCGAGGCGATGGAGTATTTTGAAAAGGCGTATCAGCAGGATCCGTCGAATATCGATATCATTCGCGGCGTCGTCATGGGGGCGGTGCAGGCGCGCGAGCTGGATCAGGCGGAGACCTATCTTGGGAAGGGCGAAGAGGCCAATCCGAAGAATCCGTGGATATTCTATCTCAAGGCGCAGATCGCGCATGCACGCGGCGATAACTTGACCGCGCTCGACGCGTTGCGGACTGCGCGCTCGCTCGCGAGCGCTCAGGGTACCCCGGCACCCTCGGAGGGGCAGCCGTCGGTCAATCCGGTTCCGCGCCCAGGGAACCTGCCGCCGAATCCGTTTCGCCGGTCGGATTTGGTAGCGCCGCCGTGGCTGCCGTCGACGACATTTGCGCTGAAGGGGGGAATTGGTGCAGTACGGTTGGGTTAGCGGCGCGTGCCCGTGGGAGATGGGGCGATGAATTCGTGGGCAAGGCATCTGGCGTTCGGATTGCTGCTCTCGGTGGCGATTCCGGCGGGTGCCGCGCGGGCCGCCGACAGCGCCGAGCAAATCCTGCTCGACAAGGCGAATTACTGGCGGCTGAAGGACCGCCCCGACCTCGCCCGCGATTCGCTGAACAAATTGCTGACGCTCAACCCTAACCAGCCCGACGCGCTGTTTCAATTCGGGATCCTCGAAATCCAGCAGGGCAATCTCGCCGATGCGCGGCGCTATCTCGGCCGCTTGCAGCAGGTCGCGCCGGGCGATCTCCGCGCCGGCGAACTCGAGACCGCGATCCAGGCCGGGCGGCTCAGCCCCACCGAACTCGGCGAGGCGCGCCGGCTCGGGCAGAGCGGCCAGTTCACCCAGGCGGTGCAGAAATATCGCCAGACCTTCAACGGCCCGGCGCCGGCGACGTTCGGGGTCGAGTACTACATGACCCTGGCCGCCACCCCGCAGGGCCGTGAGCAGGCGCGACGCGAGCTCGAGCGGTTGGCGCTGACCTCGCCCAACGATCCCAAGATCAAGCTCGCCCTGGCTGAGGTCTCGACCTATGGCGACGCGACCCGCGCCGAGGGGATCGCCGCGCTCGCGCGATTGAGCCGCGATCCCGCGGTCGGCCCCACCGCGGTTCGCGCCTGGCATCAGGCGCTGATGTGGCTCGGCGGCACGCCGGACGACAGGGCGCTCTATCGGCAGTACCTGGCGCAATATCCGCAGGATACCGAAATTCGTCAGCACCTCGCCGACGCCGAAAAGGAAAATGTCGTCGTGGCCGGCGCCGGCGACACGGCGCAGACGCGCGCCTATGCCGAATTGAAGCGCGGCAATGTCGCGGTCGCCGAGCGTCAGTTCACCGCCGATCTGAGCGCGCGCCCGGACGACCCGGCCGCGCTCGCGGGGCTCGGGCTGGTGCGGCTGCGCCAGGATCACTTCGCCGAGGCGCGCGATTATCTCGGGCGGGCGATGCGGGCCGATCCCGCGCGACAGTCGCAATGGGCGTCGGCCCATGACAGCGCCGCGTTCTGGGCGGTGGTGCAGGAAGCCAAGACGTTGCGGGCGGCCGGGAATTACCAGCGCGCCCGATCGATCCTGGCATCGTTGCTGACCCAGCCGCGCAACGACAATTGGGGCGCTGAGCTGGTATTGGCCGATATCGAGGCCAAGCTCGGCAACAGGCCGGCGGCGGAGCAGGCGTACCGTCGGGTGCTGGCCGCCCGGCCGCAGAACGGCGATGCATTGGTCGGTCTCGTCAACGTATTGACCGCCTCGGGCAGGACCGCCGAGGCGACGGCGATGACCAGCCGGCTCGGCGCCGTCGACCGCGCCCGCTTGGGCGGTGGCGCGACCGCGCAGGCCGAGACCCTGCGCATCGCCGCCAAGGAATCCGACGCGCGCGGCGACAAGGCGGCGGCGCGAGTCAGATTTCAGCAGGCGCTCGCGGCCGATCCCAAGAACCCGTGGATCCGGCTCGATTTCGCCCGTTTTCTGGCCGGCGAGGGCGCGCTGGCGCAGGGCTTCGCGACCGTCGACCCAGGCGAATCCGGCAACACCCCGGCGGCCTTCCAGGCGGCGGCGATCTTCGATAGTCAGCAGGACCGGCCGGCCGATGCATTGGCCAAGATCGAGCGCATCCCGGCGAGTTCGCGCACCGCCGAAATCAACGCGCTTCGCGCCAGCGTCGCCGCCGCCGGAACGATCGAGCGCGCCAAGATGCTGGCCAATGCCGGCAAGCGGGTCGAGGCGCGCGAGCTGTTGGTCGCGCTCTATCGCGACCGGTCGGTCAAGTCGGACGGGCGCAACGACATCCCCCGCATCCTGGCCGAGCTCGGCGAGGCCGACATCGCGGCGCAGCTTTATCGCGACGCGGCCCGGGAACGCAGCCCGGAGGGACTCAAGGCCGCGGTCGATTACGGCTGGCTGCTGTTAAAGCGCGGCCGCGACGCCGAGGTGGCCACCTTGGTCGCGCAGACCGATGCGCGCGACGGCGCGCGGGCCGATCTTGAATTCGCCCGGCTCAAGGTGGCGGTCGCGGTCAGAAAGGCCGACGCGCTGCGCCGCCGCGGCGATCTCGCCCGCGCCTACGACCAGCTCGCGCCGCTGCTCGGCGCCAACCCGAACGATTCGACGTTATTGGTCGCGGTCGGCCGCATTCACGGCGACAGCCGCCAGTACCGAGAGGCACTGCGGTATTACGAGACCGCCCATCGCGAAAACCCGGGCGATATCGACGTGCTCGCCGCCGTAATCGAGGGCGCGATCCAGGCGCGCGAGATCGAGCGGGCGCGCGGCGCGCTCGCGCAGGCGCTCGGCGCCTATCCGAGCAACGCGCGGCTTTACTATCTGCAGGCCCAGCTCGCGCGGGCCGAGGGCGACACCAAAACCGCGTTGCAGGCGCTTGAGACGGCAAGAGTATTGAACGGCGTGCAAGCTCCGACGGTCGGCGAAGGGAGTTCGGGGACCAGCGTCCCGCCGCAGACCACCCCGCCGTCGGCTCCCCGCCGCGGCTCCCAGTCGGAATTACCGGGCGGGGCGCCGACGTTGCTGGCCTCTGCCGGGTCGTCGGCGCCGCAATCCTACCAGGCGGCGCCCGGCATGCCCGAGCTGGGCAGGTCGGCAGACAGCGACGATCTGGCTCCGAGGTCGCGCTCGCCGGATGCGCTGGCGCGTGGTGGGGCGGCGCACGGACGGGCGGCGACGCGGGTGCAGCTCGCGTCTTTGGTCGACGGGCCGCTTTACGGCAGCGACGCGGCCGCGGACGACACCCTGCCCGCTCCGGCGCGCCCCGAGGCCGTCGTCGTGCCGCGGTCGGAATGGGGCAGACCCGAACAGATCGCGCAGGTCGAATTGGAGATACCGCCGCCGGTCGGCGGGTATCAGCCGCCGGTCGATCGCGGCCCCACCCCAGGCCCGGGTCAAGAGCAGGAGTCGCTGCAGCTCGATATCGAGCGCAGCATGGTGGCGATCGAGGCCGAAAGCGCCCCGATGCTGACCGCGGGGGCAATCTTCCGCGGCCGCGAAGGCCAGAGCGGGCTGAGCCAATTGATCGAGATCGGCGCGCCGATCGAGGTGCGGTATTCGCCGTGGCTGACCGGCACGCTGAGGATGTCGGTCAACCCGGTGTATATCGACGCCGGGTCGGTCAGCTCCGCCTCGCTGCCGCTGTTCGGGGCCAACCAGTATTTGTCGGCGGCCGGCCTGACACAGGCGCAGCCGAGCGACCAGAACACCGGCGGCGTGCTGGCCTCGCTCGGCTATGCCTACGGGCCGTACAGCGCCAAGATTGGGGTGTCGGCCTGGGGCTTTCCGGTGACCAATTGGACGGGTAATGTCGCCTACCAGCCGAAATTCTGGAACGATACCTTGACCGTCAGGGTCGAGGGGTTGCGTCAGCCGGTTACCGACAGTCTGCTGTCCTATGCGGGAACGCGCGCCTCGCTGACCGCGGCGAACACGGCAACCGGCGGCACCTTCGGCCGGGACAGCACCTGGGGCGGGGTCACCAAGACAGGCGGCCGCCTGTCGGTGTTTTATGACGACGGCGATATCGGCGCCTATATGGGCACCGGACTGGCGCTGCTCGACGGGACCAACGTGCCGCAGAACAGCACCTTCGACGGCTATGTCGGCACCTATTTCCGGCCCTACAAATCGGGCGACGATCAGCTCAAGGTCGGGGTCAATTTCGCGTATTTCAGTTATGACCGGAACCTCGGCTTTTACAGCTTTGGCCAGGGCGGCTATTTCAGCCCGCGCAATTTCGAGGCACTCACCTTCCCGGTCGAATACCAGGGGCGGTCGGGACGGTGGAGCTACCTCGCCTCGGTCGCGCTCGGCGTCCAGCGCTTCAACCAGCGGCAGAGCGCGTTCTTTCCGAACAATAAATTCGCCCAGCAGGCGCTCGAGGGGCTCGCCGGCAGCAACGCCTACTACGCGGGCGGAGTCACCAGCGGCATAGCCGCGGGCCTGCGCGGCCAGGTCGAATACGCACTGTCCAACACGTTCGCGGTCGGCGCGAGCGGTAGTTTCGACAATGGTCGATCGTTCAACGAGGGCGTCGCCAAAGTCTATTTCCGCAAGACTTTCGCCGATCCGGTCATGCCCGGCGCCTTCCCCAAGCCCGACACGGGGAACCCGTGATCGTGGCCGGCGAGGAGGAGGAGCAGCGCTCGCTACAATATTACGCGCAGCAGCATTGCTCGCGGCAATGGGTGCATTTTCTGGCGGCGATGTTCGCCGAGTTTGAGGAGCGGGTGGATCCGGGCGAGGCCGAGCAGTTTCTCGAAACGCTGGGGGCTCGGATGGCGCGATTATTGCCGCTGCGGCGCTGCGACAGCCTCGACGAACTGCAAGACGACATCAACGCGGTGCTTGAGGGGATCGACTGGGGCTGGGTGCGGATCAGCGAGAACGGCGGATATATCGAGATCGTGCATGGCGCCTATCCGGTGGTTGCGCAGGACGAGGGGCGACGGAGCTGGCTGACGGCGACCCTGGAGGGGCTCTACACCGGCTGGATGACCGAGCAGGGCGGCGACGCGGCCTGTACCGCGCGGCTGGCCGCTGACCCGCGCGCCCCGGGCGCCCCGCTGGCGTTTCACTACGGGGTTCACGGCTGAGCCTCGCCGCCGATCATTGCCGGCGCTAATCGCATTTTCACCAATTTCGGCGAATAACACGGAGTTGTCGGCGGCGCGCGCCGTCACGGTTCGCGGGATTGGTCCTACATGAAATTGGCGCTGGCGGGGTTGATCGTGCTGATCATTGGCGACAGCCATCTTGCCAGCAAGGATTTCCTGCTGGCCTCGCTGCATGGCACGCTGGTCGAGCAGGGGGCGACCGTTCACTCCTACGCCGTCTGCGGCTCGAACGCGCATGATTGGGTGGCGCAGACGATCCTGCCCTGCGGCGGTGCCGAGCGACACAACCTGGAAGAGGCGGTGATCGACAAGCGCGACAAGGTCAAGGTGTGGTCGCTCGCCGAGCTGATCCGCCGCCACCACCCCGATCTGTTGGTGATCGAGCTCGGCGACAACATGGCCGGGTACGGCGTATTGCCCGAATTGCCGCGGGATTGGATCGCCGGCCAGGTGCGCGCCTTGCTGCGGCCGGTGGAGGCCCGCAAATTGCCGTGCGTCTGGGTTGGACCGCCCTGGGGCACCGAGGGCGGCACCTCGAACAAGACGTTCGCGCGGGTCAAGCAATTGTCGGACTATCTGGGCGGTGTCGTGGCACCGTGCCGCTACATCGATTCGCTCAAGTTTTCGCAGCCGGGCCAATGGCCGACCTTCGACGGCGAGCATCTGACCCCGGAGAGCTACCGCATCTGGGGAACTGACATAGCGAAGGCGACGGTACAGCTATCGCGTCAGCTTCGTACCCATTGACAGCGCGGCGGGCAACCGCCGATCCGTCAATCGCAAACCATCGCCGGAAAAATGGTTAACCCACGATCGCGCTGTTGCTCGGTATGTTTGCGGTCATTATTCTAAAATTCCGCTCAAACACCGCAAGAAAAGTGGAGATTTGACCAATATGAAGACAGCGCTTGCTGGATTGGTCATGTTGATCATTGGCGATAGTCATATCGCCGCGACCGGGTTCTTCAACGATGCGTTGCAGGATGGATTGGTCGGTCAAGGGGCGGTGGTTCATTCCTACGGCGTCTGCGGCGCCGCCGCGAGGGATTGGGTCTATCCCGGGCCGATAATGTGCGGGCGAGGGGAGCGCCATAACGGCGATCCGGCGCGCATGGGTACGCATCGCTCGCTGCACGGATGGTCGCTCGCCGACCTGATCGGGCAGTACCATCCGAATATGGTCGTGGTCGAGCTCGGCGACACGATGGCGGGGTACGGCGTGACCCCGACTTTGCCGCGCGAATTGATCTTTGATCAGGTGCAGTTGTTGCTCGGGCCAATCAAGGCACGGCAATTGCCGTGCGTATGGATCGGTCCGCCGTGGGGTACCGACGGCGGCCAATACAAGAAAACCGTCGCCCGGGTGAAGGAATTATCCGACTATCTGGCGCAGATTGTCACACCCTGCCGTTATGTCAACTCTCTGGCCTTTTCAAGGCCGGGGCAGTGGCCGACGCGCGACGGACTTCACCTTACCAACGAAGCCTACCAGAGTTGGGATAACGATATCGTAAGGTCTATTGTTCAAATTGCGACGGGTTCGCGCCAGCACTAGCCGCGCTGGCGACGGTATCGCGGATGCGGCAAGATTCCGCCGTATTGACGCGATAAATCCTAGGCAGTGAGCGGTGCTACCAGGATAGAGGATTGCGCGTCATGAACATGGCTCTGGCGGGTTTGGTCATCCTCGTGATCGGCGACAGCCACATGGCCGGGCGCGATTACCTGCTGACCAATCTGCACGACGCGCTGGAGAACGAAGGGGCGACCGTCCACTCCTACGGCATGTGCGGCGCCAGCGCCGGCGACTGGCTGTACAAGACCACGGTCACCTGCGGCCGCGGCGAGCACCACGCCAAATCCCCGCCGGTCACCGATCGCGACAAGGCCACCACCTGGAACCTCAACGAGTTGATCCAGAAGCATCACCCGGGCCTGATCGTCGTCGAACTGGCGGATACGATGGCTGGATACGGTTCGGCAGAACTGCCGCGGGCGTGGGTCTACGATCAGGTCCGGGCGCTGACCGGCCGGATCAAGTCGCAGAACATCTCGTGCGTGTGGGTCGGACCGATCTGGGGCAACGAGGGACCGCCATACCGCAAGACCGTGGTACGGGTGAAGGAAATGTCGCAGCTGCTGTCCCAATCTGTGGCACCTTGCGGGTTTATCGACTCGACCAGCTTTGCCCGGCCCGGCCAGTGGCCGACCACCGACGGTCAGCACTTGACCGGAGCCGGCTACAAGCAGTGGGGCCTCGACATCGTCACCTCGATCAAGCGGTTCAGAAGCCAAAGCGCAGCCCGATAGCGGCAGCCGTCGTGCCGCCCCCGAGTCGCCGCGAAAGGGTGCAACGAAAAAATTTCGCGGCGCACGGGGCAACACCAGGTAGATCAACGTTAACGTGGGATTAGGGCGCGCGGACTAGCCTCGACGGGGAATTGCCGGGGCGGATATTCAGCCTGTGCGACAGAACAGGTCCAGGGAGACGAGTCGGTTATGAATGCGCTGCTGGCGGGATTGGTGGTGTTGGTGATCGGCGACAGCCACATGGTCACGCGCGACTACCTGATCACGACGTTGCACAACGATTTGATCGCGCAGGGGGCGACCGTTCATTCCTACGGGATGTGCGGCACCAACGCGGGCGACTGGGTCTACAAGACCACGGTGTCCTGCGGTCGTGCCGAGCGCCACGGCAAGGCCGGGCCGACTATCGATCGCCGGCCGCGCGCGCCGGGCTGGACCGTCGACGAACTGGTCGCCGCCGATCATCCGAATCTGGTCGTCGTCGAGATCGGCGACACGATGGCCGGGTATGGGCAGCAAGCCTTTCCGCAGGCCTGGATCTTTGGTGAAGTGCGGGCGCTGACCGCCAAGATCGCCGCGCACAACATACCCTGCGTGTGGGTTGGCCCGCCTTGGGGCAACGAGGGCTCGTCGTATCACAAGACCTTCGCGCGGGTGAAGGAGATGTCCCAGTTTCTGGCCACCGCGGTCGCGCCGTGCCGTTATATCGATTCGACCCAGTTCTCGAAACCGGGCGAGTGGCCGACGATCGACGGGCAGCACCTGACCTCGAGCGGCTATAGCGCCTGGGCCAAGGGCATCGCCAATTCGATCGCCCAAATCGCCGGTCAGAACCAGCTCAAGCGCTAGGCCCTCGGTCGATGTCCGCCCCGCCCCGCATCATCGCCGCCGTCGCCCTCGGCCTCTCGCTGTGCCTCGTCACGGCGGAGGGGACCGGGGCGGCCGACGGGCGGCTCTATCCCAGCGGGCCGCCGAACGGGGTCGCCTATCTGCGGTTCGCCAATCTGTCGACGCAGAGGGTAACGGTTGCCTCGCCCGCGGCCGAACTCGCCCTCCCCAGCGACAATTCGCAGCGGGTGCGGCAATACGATCCGGTGACGCCGGGTACCGAGCTAACCGGCACGGTCAAGCTCGGCGGCAAGGCGGAGCCGATCAACTTGAAGCTGACCCCCAACGAGTTCCTGACCGTGGTTGTCACCGGCTCGGCCGAGGGCGGCCCGCATGTCACTCTGGTGCGCGAATCGCCTTCGGATTTTAACGCGTTGAAATCCTCGCTGGCGCTCTACAACCTCGATCCCGGCTGCGGCGACGGCAAATTGCTCGCCGGGGACGACCGTATCGCGGTGATCTCCGGCGTGACCCCGGACAAATCGGGGCGGAGACTGGTCAACCCGGTCAATGTCGCTTTGACCGTCGCCTGCGACGACACGTCCAAGGGCGCCGCCGTCGAATTGGGACCGATGGCCGCCGGCGAGCGCTACAGCGTGTTCGTCTTCGCCGCGTCCGGGCCAGGCCGGCAGGCCTTTGCCGTGCGCGACGAAATGGCGCCGTTCCGCCCCTAGCGGGCGGATTCGACCGCCTCCTAGACCGCCCGAGACTAGGCGAGCAGCCCCGTGGTTTTCTCGTCGGTCGAATTCCTGGCGCTGTTCCTACCGCTGTTCTTCATCGCCTATCTGGCGACCCCGGGCCCGGCGCGGAATTTGACCCTGTGCTGCGGCAGCTGGGTGTTCTACGCGTGGTGGAAGCCGATCTTTCTGCCGCTGATCATCGCGATCACGTTGATCGCCTGGGTGCTCGGCAAGGCGATCGCGCGGGCGCGCGAGGCCGGCAAGCAACAGCTCCTGATCGCCGGGGTGATCCTGATCCTCGGCTGCCTCGCCTGGTTCAAATACGCGAACCTCCTGGTCGGGACACTGGATCAGGTACTGGCGACGGTCGACAAAGGCCCGATACCGTGGAGCGCGATCATCTTGCCGATCGCGCTGTCGTTCACCGCGTTGCAGGCTATCTCGTACCTGATCGACGTGCGCCGCGGCACCGTCGCGGCCGAGCCGAACTTTGTCAGTTTCAGCGCCTATCTCGACATGTTTCCGCATCTGATCGCCGGGCCGATCATCCGCTATTCGTGGGTCGACAAGGATCTGGTGCAGCGCAGCCTGACCCTCGACGATCTGGCGATCGGCGCGCGCCGCTTCATGATCGGGTTTTCGGTCAAGGTGTTGATCGCCGATTCGCTGGCGCCATTGGTCGAGGCGGTGTTCGCGTTGCCGCAGCCGACCCTGGTCGATGCCTGGCTCGGCAATGTCGCGTTTGCGTTTCAGATATTTTTCGACTTCGCCGGCTACAGCGCGATGGCGATCGGGCTCGGCCGCATGCTCGGGTTTCACTACCCGGAGAATTTCCGCGACCCGTATCTGGCGATTTCGATCCAGGATTTCTGGCGGCGCTGGCATATCAGTCTGTCGTCGTGGTTGCGCGACTACCTCTACATCTCGCTCGGCGGCAACCGCCAGGGGGCGGCGCGCACCTACATCAACCTGTTGCTGACGATGGCGATCGGTGGACTGTGGCACGGGGCGAGCTGGTCGTTTCTGCTGTGGGGCGTGATCCACGGCGCCGCGCTGGCGATCGCGCGCGCCTGGAACGCGCGCGGCCTCGGTCTGCCGAGTGTGCTGTCCTACCCGCTAACCCTGGCGGTGGTCTTGTTTGCCTGGACCCCGTTCCGGGCGACGAGCTGGGATGGCACCGTGGCGATGCTCGCCGGCCAGATCGGACTACACGGCATCGGCATCAGCGACCCGATCGCGGTCGCGTTGCGGCCAATCGAGATCGCCTGGCTGGCGTTCGCGGTCGTGGTGGTGACCTGGCCGGCGGTTCAGGCCCGGTTTTTTCCGCGGCTCGCGCGGCAATGGGAATGGTGGGCGGCATCATGGCCGATAGCGCTATTCGTCTACGCGATCGCGGTGATGATGGGTCACCAGACCGTACCGTTCCTGTATTTCCAGTTCTAGGGCGAGCGCGATGAGCCAGCGTTTCCGCCCGATCCTGCTTCCCGCTTTCGCGATGGCGGCGATCCTATGCGTCGGGTTGGCCTCGAACATCATGCTGTGGTTCGGCGGTGAGCGCCCGGCGGCGACCGACTGGTCGTGGCACGCGCTCGCCGACGGCGAGCCGATGACGGCGCTGGGTCAGTTCCTGCTGAAGCAGAACCCGCTCGCCGACCCGCTGGTGACCGCCGATCGGGTCATTGCCTGGACCGTTGCCGGCGATCTCGGCACGCGCGTCCGCCGCGGCTGCGAGAACTGGCTGTTCCTGACCGACGAGCTTGAGATTCATGCAGATAGAGCACAACTCCTCATCCGTAATCTGATTATCGTCGAACAAGTCGCCGAGTTTCTCAAGCGGCGCGATATCGTGCTGACGGTCGCGCTGGTGCCCGACAAGTCGCGGGTCGAGGCCGGCGAGCGCTGCGGCCTCGATCGCGCTTCCGTGCTCGGCCCGCGCTACGACACCGCGCTCGCGCGTTTGCGCGCGGCCGGCATCGCGACCGTCGAGCTATTACCGGCGCTGGCCGCGCTCGACGGCGAGCGTTACTACCGCACGGATACCCACTGGAACGAGCGCGGCGCCAGGCGGGCGGCTGAGACCATCGCGGCCTCGCTGCGCCAAGCGGGCCTCGCGCCAAAACCGGGCCAGGCGGATTTCCGGGTCGCGACCGAGCCGGTGCGCGAGCGGATTGGCGATCTGATCCGCCTCGCCGGGCTCGACCGCGTGCCGTTTCCGTTGCGGCCGCGCGGCGACATGGAGGCGTCGACGCTGATCGAGCAGTCGGCCAAGGCCGGTATCGGCATCCTCGACGAATTGCCGGCGCCGCAGGTCGCGGTGCTCGGCACGTCGTTCTCCCGGCGGGCGAACTTCACCAATTTTCTCGCGCTGGCATTGACCGCGCCGGTGATCAACAAGGCCCTGGACGGCGCTAGCCTGACCAGCGCGGCGATCGCCTATTTCGCTGATCCCGCCTTCACCGCGGCGCCGCCGCGCGTTATCGTTTGGGAAATACCGGAACGAATCTTGGACCAGCCGGTCGCCGCATCCGACGAGGCCTGGGCCGAGAAACTGGGCGGGGGGCATTGACCCCGGCGCGCGCGCCGGGGTGCCGGGCGCGGCGGAAGTCACCGGATTAGCACTGGTATCGGGGCCGCTCGTCGGCCGTGCGTTGGCTCGTCCCATGGGGGAGGAGGCGGAGAATGGTTACCGAGCCGACGGAACAGGATCGCCTGTCGCTACAATATTACGCGCAGCAGCATTGCTCGCGGCAATGGGTGCATTTTCTGGCGGCGATGTTCGCCGAGTTTGAGGAGCGGGTGGATCCGGGCGAGGCCGAGCAGTTTCTCGAAACGC
>Ga0080064_1000376_pt1 | contig 124189 bp, 109 predicted proteins | sample Subgrocontami54m_FD_69260 | JGI IMG/M metagenome (GOLD analysis project Ga0080064, IMG submission 69260) | Subsurface groundwater microbial communities from S. Glens Falls, New York, USA - GMW46 contaminated, 5.4 m (SPADES assembly) (version 2) ...
CCCGCGTGGCGTTGCGCCCGCCCAGTCCCTGCCCCGCCTCGATCACGCGCTGCGGATCGAGCGCGTCGCGCGCCCCCACCTGCGTCTCGCCATAGTTGCCTGCCGTCAGCCGCTTGCCCGCCCGCACGTCCATCGACAGCCGCACGATCGGATTGTCCTGCGCCTGCCGGTGCACCTCGGTCAGCATGGCATCGGGCTCCGCGTCGGTGAAGAATCCGCCGCCCTGGATCGGCGGCAATTGCGCCGGGTCGCCCAGCACCAGCACCGGCACGCCGAAGGACATCAGATCCCGGCCAAGCTCGGCGTCCACCATGGAGCATTCGTCGATGATGATGAGCTTGGCTTCGGAGGCCGGCGCGTCGTCCCACAATTCGAAATTCGGGATTTCTTCGCCGCTCTCGCGCGCGCGATAAATGAGGCTGTGAATGGTGGAGGCCCCCGCGCAGCCCTTGCTGCGCATCACCAGAGCCGCTTTGCCGGTGAAGGCCGCGAACTGCACCTTGCCGTCCACGCCTTCGGCAATCGTCTTGGCCAGCGTGGTCTTGCCGGTGCCGGCATAGCCGAACAGCCGGAACACCTGCGGCGTGCCGCGCGTGCCCGGCTTGGCCTTCAGCCATTCCGCGATCACGCGCAGCATCGAATCCTGATGAGGGGAGAACACCGGCATACGAACGCGATCAGCGGGGAAATCGCGGGGAAGTCAACACCCGCTTCGATCAGTCTTGCCTCCGCGTCTGTGCATTCCCATCTGTCTTCAATGACTGCCGACCGCATCCGCGAGTTCGACCTCGATTTCTCTCGCCCGCGCTCCCATGCGGAACGCATCGCGCGCATCGAGGCGCTGGCGGCGCTGCTCGACACCGCGCTCATCATTCCCGGCACCAACATCCGCTTCGGCTTCGATGCACTCGTCGGCCTCATCCCCGGCATCGGCGACGCCATCACCACCGCCGTCTCGCTGTGGATCGTCAAGGAGGCGCTCGCGCTCGGCGCGCCGCGTCATCTCGTCTGGCGCATGCTGGCCAACGTCGCGTTTGATGGCGTCGTGGGCGCGGTTCCGCTCGTGGGCGACGCCTTCGACCTGATGTGGAAATCCAACCGCCGCAACATGCAGCTCCTGCGCCGTCATCTTGAGCGCGAAGACCTGCTCTAGGCGGCCCTCTACCAGCTTGCTTCCAATTCCTTGGTCGGGTCGAGCTTCTTGTCGAGCGCCGCGTTCACCACGTCGAACACGCGCCGCGCGCTGGACATGCGGATGGCCTCGCCCTGCTCCAGGCGGTAGATGGAAGAGATGCTCGGCTTATTGGCCGGCAGCCGACTCAGGATATCGACGATCTCCCAGCCGAGCTGTTCCTGTCTGATCTGGCGCAGGCGAGGGAAACGGGCTTTCAGCGGCCGCGCTTTGGCGTTTCGTGGCATGGAATCCGGGTAAGTCATTGCGGTAGTGAACGCAAGCCGTTGATATTCTTTACATTCTTTTGGTTGCATTCAGCATGATTTGGCAATCAATGATAATCGTACATTAAGATTTAAATGTAATCCTGGGAATTACACCTAGGCGGTTTCTCCCCAAGCACATCCAGGAGGGCTGATGAAGTTTCTACAGCGTGCCGAATCAGGCGCTCAACCGGCGCCGGATATCCGCCGTTCCCGCAGGGTCCGTGAGGCCGGCAAGGTTGCCGAAGAGATACGATCGACGGTCGTTTATCTGGCCATGGAAGCGCGGGCTCAGGGACTTTACGTTCTCGCCTTCTTGCTGGAAGCGGCCGCCTTGGAAGCAGCGTCGGGTAACCAGGTCGGCGACGATGAACCGCGGGCAGAGTGATCCTCGGCCGGGATCATCGGGGAGAGGTTACTTCGCCTCATTTGATTTCCAGGAGTTCCGCTTCCGTCGGCCCCGCCTGCGCCACGTCGCCCGTTTTCTTGCCGAACAGCGCGCGGGCGAGCGGCGATACATGCGAGATCGTGCCCTTGGCAGGGTCCGCCTCGTCCTCGCCGACGATGCGGAAGGTCTGCTCGCGCCCGTCGCCGCGGCCGAGCACGACGGTGGAACCGAAGCGCACTTGGCTGTTGTCCTCCGGCGGCGCGGTCACCTGCGCGGTGGCGCGCCGCGCGGTCCAGTAGCGCAGATCACGCGATGTCCGCGCTAGCGCCGCACGGTCTTCCGCCATCTGCGCCGCCGCGTGCGTTTGCTGCAAACGCGCGAGCTCCGCCTCGATCAGCGCCAAGCCTTCGGCGGTGACATAATTCGGATGCTCCGACACAGGCCGTTCCGGCAGGTCCTCGAAGCCATCAGCGGCATCTTCTTTGACGAAAGCGCGGGACATGGGGAATATATGGGCGGCGAATCCCGGAAAAACAGAGTGTGAAATTGGTTGATAGGTAATGCTTATCAACAAATGCCGTTGGCTTCAGACTTGGGGAACGCGGACGTTCAAGCCGTAGTGTCATTCGTTGGTTGAGTCCAATCCACCCACCCTCATCCTGAGAGCCTGCCTCTCGGACTTGATCCGAGGGAGCCGCGCGAGAGCGCGGCGTCTCGAGGATGGGCGACCACATGCTTCGAGATGCGCAGCTTCGCCGCGCTCCTCAGCATGAGGCCGAGGCGACTCATTATGTCCGGGCTTGCTCTCTCACCCCCTCCACTTGATCGAACACCCCATGCTGGGCATCTGCTCCTTTGGCCCGCGCCCCGTATCGGCGATCTGTTTCATCGCCTCAAAGAGATCGCGCCGCGCGTTGGGGACCGGCTCGCGGCGCGAGGCGTCGATCCGCCCGCGATACTGCAACTCGTCCTTGGCATTGAAGCCGAAGAAGTCGGGCGTGCATTGCGCGTCATAGGCGCGCGCCACAGCTTGCGTCTCGTCGATCACGTAGGGAAAGGTGAATCCGTGCTGGCGCGCGAACGCCTGCATGTTGTCGAAGGAGTCCTCGGGATATTCCGCCGTATCGTTCGACATGATACCGACCACGCCGACACCCATCTGTTGCAGCGCCTTCGCTTCCTCCACGATGCGGGTGATCACCGCCTTCACATAGGGGCAGTGGTTGCACAGGAAGATGACCAGCGTGCCGTTCTTGCCGCGCACGTCGGCGAGGCGCCAGGTTTTTCCGTCCACGCCCTTGAGTGCGAAATCCTGCGCCTTCCAACCGAAATTACAAATGCTGCTCGCCTGCGCCATCGCGTGAATTTGCTCCTTTGGTTGATCGGTAAAAACGTCTTGCGGTGCACACTAAACCGCCAAGGTGAGGCTTGTCAGCACGGCGATGGGGTGAAAGTATTCACAGGCGGGAGACGTGTCTCGTTCCGCGAAATACAATGAAAAATACTACTGCTCAACAAAGGAAATTTAGTTGCTCCCGCGCGTCTTAGAATAGGATCAGGGCAGGATTAGGCCTGTCACGGTCCTCCAGCAAAGAAGGGGCGTATCATGCAACGTATTGGTTTTTCACTAGCTTTCCTTGCGGCCATTGCCATGACGGTGATGCCGGTCGCGCCGTCTTTCGCGGCGTCGCCCAAGCAGGACAAGGCCGCGGCGCAGCAGGCCTTGGCCAAGCACGCCGAGCAGGGCGACGTCATCGTCCTGTCACCGGCGCAAATGGAGCAGCTCGCGGTTTCCAAACCCGCGCTGCATGCCAAGCTCTCAGCCGCGCAGCAGACGGGCCAAGCCCCGTCCTTGAGCCCGGCGGAAAAGCGCTATGTCGAGTCACTCACGCAGGAGAACATGGCCCAGATCAAGGCCGGTGATCCCTCCACCGCTGGCTGGATCGTCATCGGCGTTTCCGTGGTCGTGTTGTTGTTGTTGCTGGGGCAACCGGGCGCCTGCGCTCTGTTTCCGTGGGCGATCGGCTGCGCGGTCGCCGCGCCGGCGAAGGCAAAGGTGAAGGCGAAGGGTTAAATCAAGGCGAATGGACATCAGGCGGGCGCGTAGCTAGCACTGCGCGCCCGCTTGCTGTGTCAGTCATCATGAAGTTCCTTGTCCTTGCCCGTCGCGCGCTCGCGTTGATGGGAGCCGCGCTCGTATTTGAAGCCGGCGGCGCATCCGTCCCAGCGCTGGCACGGGTCGCAGTCCCTTGGATCGGCCAGAAGGCCGCGACGGACTGCGGCCGTGCGGTGCTCGCTTCGCTCGCGGCGCGGCGCGGCGGCGATCCGGAAGAATACTACAGCCGCATTCCCGAGCCGGAAGACATGGCGCGGGGGTATTCCATCCTCGAGATGCAGCGGCAGGGCGCGCGTCTCGGCGTGAGCCTCGCGCTGCGCGCACCCTCCGGCGTCGTCATCACCGGGCAATGCTCACCCACCCAGGCTGTGTCCGACTATTTCCGGCGTCTATCGGGCAGCGTCGCCGCGGGCCGGCCGGTGGTCGTGCCGGTCACCACCGCCTCCAGCGGCCATTACCTCGTGCTGGTGGACGCCTCCGGCGACAGCTTTTCGGTGCTCGATCCTGCCACGCCCGGTTTGCGCAGCATGGGCGCTGCCGAACTCGCCTCCGCCATGTGCGGCTTCGGCTATGTGGCGCTGGAGGCGGCCGACGCCGCTCGACGCCGCAAGCGGGCAAAGTAGCGATTGCGGCGCACCATGCCGCGTTGCTAACGTCCCGCCGCTCACCGCGCGCAAGGGCCCGTAGCTCAATGGTTAGAGCCGACCGCTCATAACGGTCTGGTTGGAGGTTCGAGTCCTCCCGGGCCCACCACGCAGCCCCGATAACGGAGACTTTCCGCAGGTCCGCGAGAAAGCGCGCTACCCGGACTTAGTGATCGCAGCAAGTCGAGGGCCGCAACGCAGCCTGACCATCGTTTCTACGGCTTGTTAGAGCGATCCAAACACCGGGCGAGCGATTGTTTTCGCATGGGGATCGATGAGGACGCGCAATGCGTTGAAGACGACACCCACGTCTACAGCCTCTTGCAAGAAAGCCGCTTGTACGGGGGTTATGAAGCCGAAGGCTGCTGCGATCATGCCCAGGACCGAAAGACTGATTCCGGCGTAGACACTCTCCAAGGCAATGATTTTCGCCCGCCGCGCGATCTCGATAGCCGGCTGGATGCCATCAAGCCGATCGACGAGAAGCACAACGTCGGCTGATTCGGCCGAAGCGGGTGAACCCCGTGCTCCCAATGCAACTCCGACATCCGCAGCGGCGAGCGCAGGCGCGTCATTGACGCCATCGCCAACCATCATCACGGTGCCGTACTTCCGCTCCGCGAGCACAGTCATCACCTTCTGATCAGGCGTGAGCTGGGATCGCACCGCGTCGATAGGCAGGCGGGCGGCAATGCTGTCCGCAACTTCGCGCCGGTCGCCCGTTGCAAGGACAATTCGGCTGACTCCCAATCTGTTTAATTGCTTGAGGAGGGCGATTGTCTCGGCCCGAAGCTCGTCCGACAGGACAAACTCGGCAGCAAGCGCTCCGTCGACCGCAACGGCAACAACAAGGGCTCCAGGGGTTCGAGGAACGGCAAAGGGTTGTGGTTGTAAAGCAGCCAGCCTCGCTAACACGAACCGAGATCCGCCCACGACAACATGTCGTCCTTCAACATCGCCCTCTATCCCCTCGCCGGGGACTTCCACCACGCTCGTTGGGACTGCGAGATTGATATGCTTTCTGATCGCCGCGGCTACGATGGCTTGCGCGATGACGTGTTTCGAAGCTTGATCCAGCGAGGCCGCGAGCCTTAGGATCTCCTCTTGCTTGTAATTTCCGGCTATGTGGATCGACAAAAGCTCTGCGCGGCCGCGGGTGAGGGTGCCGGTTTTGTCGATGACGAGGGATCGTACCCGCGCCATGGTTTCGAGTGCCTGACCGCTCTTGATCAAGACTCCATGGCGCGCAGCGCGTGAGAGCCCGGATATGATTGCGACCGGCACCGCCAGGATGAGGGGGCAGGGGGTTGCAACAACAAGCACCGCGACCGCCCGGATAGCGTCTCCTGTCCAGAACCAGGCAGCTCCGGCAAGCGCTAGCGCAACGCCCAGAAACGCCAACGCGAAGCGGTCGGCGAGCCGGGACATCGGCGCCTTCGATCTTTGGGCAGCCTCGACCAGGCGCACGATTCCCGCGTAGGTGCTTTCAGCGGCCCGCCGCGATGCCAAAAGATCGAAAGCATCGCCGATATTCGTCGATCCGCTCATGATTGCTTCACCGATCCGCTGGCGAACCGGCAATGCTTCGCCAGTCAAGGCCGATTGGTCGAGAATAGCGACTCCGTCGGCGACCGTTCCATCGACCGGGATCACGTCACCCCGCCGGATCAACAATCGATCTTGAGGTTCTATTTGGTCGAGTGCGACTTCTTCCAGTTCGTGATTGCGGTGCCGGACCGTGGTTCGCGGCACCCGGGCGAGCAGCGCCGTCATTTCGCGCCGGGCGTGGCGTTCCGCAAAGCTCTCAAGGTATTGGCCGCCGGCATACATGAGCGCAACTATGACAGCCGCGAGATACTCTCCGAAGAGGAGGGCCGCCGTCATCGACAATGCCGCCAGGATGTCCAGCCCCACATTCCCGCGTCGCAACCCCGCGACGATGTCGGCCAACAGAGCTGCCAGGACCGCAACGGTTGCAGTAACCCACATCCATTTGGGCCAAGCCTCCCGACCTGACCATTGCAAACCAAGCCCAAAGAGGAGGCAGGCCGCCGGCAGAATGACGAGGATCGGCCGGACAGCCTGCCGGATGTTTCGAACAGCCATCAGCATTTAGCTCCGTCGGGTGTTCGGCTGAGAACCAGGTTGCCGGCGAAGACACTCATAGATGTTCGACCGATGTCACCTGAAACGTTCGCAACCCATCTGCTTCATGAATGGACACGTACTCACCGAGCAAGAATTTCTCATCGGCAAACCGATAACCTGCCTCGTCATCGTCTTTTCCTTTGATGTCGTAGTGAAAAGCCCATAGGCCTTTGCCTCGCTGAATGAGATGGCCGATCTCGTCCTCCTCGTCAGGTCGGAAACGTACAACGCGGCATGCATCACGGTTGAGTTCCCACAACGAGGCATCTATGCGGCCTTCGGCATCCAGCGGTGCGATCAGCCGATAGCCATGCTGCCGGCTGCCTTCGGGATGATGAGCCTCGCGCGCGAGCTCGAGCCGGATCTCTCGAAATTGCCGGGGCAGAGACAATTTTGCCGGGTTTCGCAAATTCCCTTGAACCATAACCAAGCTCCTTGAGCGTCTGTTGCAGCAAATGGCGGAATTTATTTGTCATTTTACTATCCGCTAATCAGGCTGTTTCCTTTGATCCGGGTCAAATTCTGGCGCTGAAGTTGTTTTAGGGTGAGAAGATAATGTTACAAACCATGCCCATGCCGCCTGCCTCCCCGCTGGTCTCGCCGGATATGCGTAGCTGGGGCCGTCATGTCCAGCTGCGCGACGGCACGCGCATATTCCTGCGCGTGTTGCAGCCGGGTGACGCAGCCCTCTATCCCGATTTCCTGGCGGAAGTGACGGCTGAAGATATGCGGTTGCGCTTCTTCGCGCCCGTTCGGGAGCTACGGCGGGAACTGATCGCGAAGCTCACTGAGCTGGATCCTGCGCAAGCCATGGCATTTGTCGCGCTTGATGAAAGCAACGGCAAGCTTATGGGCGTCGCGCGCCTGCACTATGACGATGGAAAAAATGGGGAATACGGTGTCCTTGTGCGCTCCCGGGTGAAAGGTCTCGGCCTTGGTTGGCTGCTGATGACATGCATTGTTCAATATGCCCGGGCAATTGGCCTGCAGCAGGTCCACGGCCTGGTGCTTGCGGAGAACGCCGCAATGCTCAAGATGTGCGGCGAATTCGGCTTCGAGATTGCCGACGATTCGGCGGAACGTGGTGTAAAGCGCGTGAGTCTCGCGCTCGGGCGGGGGTAAAGGGTTGTCCGAAGGCAATATCCCTGGCGCTTCGTTACTGAGCAATAACGAAGTTTGGGGATGTGATGGCTGCCGCCAGTAAAGGCGCTACGTCGATCGCATTTGTTGAATGGGGGACCGTATTGCAGGTTATCACGCGCGCTCCCGCGCGCGCGAGAAGCTCATCGGCCCGATCCGCGAATAGTCCATGCACGCCCAGACAGACCGGGGAGCGCTTCGTCCTTGGCATCAATACGCGAACGGCCTCGATCATCGTTGTACCGCTCGAAATGATATCGTCCACGAGTACAGGGGTGTGATCCGCCAGAGAGTTCAGGCTTTTAACTTCGATCGTGACGTCGCGATCCCCGTGACGGTGCTTCTCAAGAACAGCGAATGGGACGCCCGCGTCCTTGGCGACCTCCGAAACCCACTGCTTGCTCTCGCTGTCGGGTCCAATGATGACCGCGTCATGCACGTTGTCGCGGACCCATCGTGCTATCAGCGGCGCTGCATGGGCAATGCGGGTTGGAATGCTGTAGATTTCCGCTAGAGACGAATGGCGGTGCAAATGGGGATCCACGGTAACCAGCCAGTCAAATGCTTCTGACAAAAGCCTGGCTACGTGGCGCGACGTCACCGCCTCCCCGGGGCGAAAACGGGTATCCTGGCGCATATAGGCGAGATAGGGCGCGACCAAACCGACATAGGTGGCGGCGAGCTCGCGGATGGTCGCAGCGGCGAAAAGCAGCGGTAACAGCTTGTCGTTCGGATGGTGGAGCGTGCAGACCAGCATGACAGCCCGACCGGCAGGATTATCGATAAGCCGAAGGTAAGTCTCTCCGTCAGGAAACGCGCGCACCTCGATACGTCCGATGTCCGCACTGAGGAGCCCGGCCAGCGAGGATGCCATGGCTTCGTTCCCAGGAAGCGGGACGACAAGCGGTTTCATTCGGGTCGCACGTTGATCATATCGGAGTTTAAGTCGGCGAATTCAAAGGCATAGGCAAGCTCGCCTGGTGAATCCGAGTGCACCGTGCACAAGGGTTGTCCAGCAACAATGAGATCGCCAACACGAACATGCAGGTCGACGCCCGCGGCCTTGTCATCCGGCGCTCCAGCAAGCTTGGCGAGCCGAGCGATTCTACGGTTATCGATCGCGTGAACCCGTCCCTGCTCGCGCGCATTCAGCGGCCGAGTATGAGGGGCCACAGGGGGAACGCGCATTCCGCCTTGTGCGTTGCAAATGCGCTGGAACTTGGCCCATGCGCGCCCATCGTCGAGGACTTGCGCGGCCAATGCTTCGCCGTCTCCGGGGCCAGCAAGGCCGGCGAGCTCAATCACGGCTCCCGAAAGTGCAAGCGCACGCGCGCGCAAGTCGAGCGATGCGTCGGGACTGCGTTGCAGCACGGCCAGCACATCGCGCGCTTCCAGAGCGGGCCCGATGCCATGGCCAATCGGCTGCATGCCATCGCCGAGCACAATGCGCGCCTTCAGTCCGAATGTGGCGGCAATCGAAACAAGCCCGTCCGATATTGTTTGCGCGGCCGCTGCGCTTCGAACCTTGGCGGTCGGGCCGACCGGCATATCGATGATGAGATGCGTGGATCCGGCGGCGATTTTTTTAGATAGTACCGAAGCAATCAGTTGGCCTTCGGTGTCGATGTCGAGAGCTCGCTCGGCGCGAATAAGAATATCGTCGGCAGGGCTAAGTCTGAGAGCCCCACCCCAGACGACGCAGCCGTTTTCCTGCTCGACTACCCGGCGAATGGCGGCCGTGTCCAGCCGTACGGGGGCGAGTGTTTCCATCATGTCGGCGGTTCCCGCCGGCGAGGTGATCGCGCGCGACGAAGTCTTGGGTATGGTCAGGCCGAGCGCGGCCACGATCGCTACGAGAATTGGGGTGGTGCGATTCCCCGGCAGACCGCCGACCGAATGCTTGTCCACCACGACGCCGGCGGGCCACGTCAGCCGCTCGCCCACATTCACCATGGCATCTGTGAGTGCGAAAACCTCGTCGTGGTCCAACGGCAGCGCCGAGCAGGCAGTGATAAAAGAGGATAGATGGATATCAGCGTAGCGGCCTTCCACGATGTCCTTCACAATCGCGCGAAATGCGTTTGCGTTGAGCCGATGGCCGTAAACGCGGCTGCGCAGGTGACTGAGGGAATCCAGCGGTGTTGGATGGGTGACGACGATACGGTCACCATCTTTGAGACCGAGCCTGTTCCAGGCAGATTCCGATAACGCTGCTTCGTCACGGGTTATGAGGCCGGATGTCACTTGATAGAGAGTGGCAGTTAGCGTGCGCTCGCCGTGGCAGATCTGCACGCGTGCATGCGCCGTGAAGCCTTCCGACCGGCAAACGGGGCAGTCCCGGTGCATGAAGACGATGGCTTCGTACTGTGTGTCAAGGCCGAGCCTGCGCGCACGCAGGCTGTTGGGAACTGTTCCCCCGTTCGATCCTCCCGGCGGCGTAATCCGTGTCACGATAGATCCACTTGCTGACCGTGATTGGGAACCAGAACCGGCCAGCGCAGCTCTTCCTCGATGCGGTGCCGTAATGCGTCCGCTGCCACCGGTTCGCCATGAGTGATAAACGTCATCCGTGGAGGCTGCTTGAAGCCGCGCAGCCAGCGCATGATTTCACCGGCGTCAGCATGGGCTGAAAGCATGTCCAGGTTCTTTACCTCCGCGCGGACCGGTACGTACTCGCCGTGCATCTTAATACGAGTAGCGCCTGCGAGCATTGCGCGCCCCGCGCAAAGCCTTGAAGCCTTGAAACAGGCCGTAATCGATGAGAATACGCGCATCCCCATTTTCAACGAGAAATTTGGAGCCGGCAACCGTGCCGGCGCCGCCGAGAAAGGAAAGTTTTGCGCCAAGATGTGGACCTTTATTCCTGCGCTTGAATTTCGTGCGTAGGCTACGGGTGCGCGATCCGCATGGGAGAGGGACGCGACAGCGGTGTAGGTTGGTCCTTCACCGGCCCGGGAAGGTAAACCCCGTTCGGCTGGTGATCTATGAGGGAGGCACGCTCAGTTTCCGCGTGCAACCCAACGGCGATGACGATCGCGACGGCGGAGAGCGCTACGAACAAAATTTTCAAATGTTCGTTCAGATCGAGATCAAACATGGGAGTTCTCAACTCGCGTCCCGATATTGAGGGACCAATTGCCAAAATAATTTCGTGCCTAGTTCTTTTCCTCAATTCAGATGTCTCCCCTAAGGGACATTCCTGAGCAATCGGCGACGCCGGAAAGCGAAGCGGCCTGAGCTTCCGCCCAGGCCGCGCATCCACATTAAGACATCGCTAGACAGAGGCCGGAGCTACCCCTGGCCGAACGAGCATGGCCTCGCGCGCCGCGTCCTTGAAGGGCTGTTCCGGCGGCAAGATCACCGATGCTGACCGCACCTTCTGATGTGCGGGCTCAATGCCTGGCGGGCGCATGCCCTTCTCCAGCTCCTTGGCCGCCTTCAGGAGCCGGTGGCGTGCCATGATGATGCCGTTGTCGGTGGAGACGAGGTTCTCCTTCGTGCGGTCCACGATGGGGCCCATGCTTTCCTGCAACGAAGCATCCTGCATGGCGATGCCTTCGACACCGCTATATGTCACCCCGCGCCGTTGTGCATCGCGGTCGATCAGATAGTCGTTGTCTCTGTTGGCGATCGGGCGGTATGTGCCGGGTATATTGGCCACATGGACGCCCTTGCCTTGCTGCATCGCCTTGCGTTCCGCGTCGGTGAGTTGGCGGGTAGGGTGGTAGTCATAGCTCCAGGCCCAGCAATTCTCATCATCGATCGGAATCCAGAAGTGGCCGTGCACCGAATGGCCGCCACGCGGCGGGACCATGGTGAAAGACGGCATGACCCACTGGGTGATGCGCCAATAATAGCTGCCATTTTCCGCGTTGCGGCGCGCGCCGATGTAGAGCCCGCCGGGGCTTTCCACCACCTCGAAATGCGGCTGCATGTCTGACAGATTGTACTTGTTGCCCTTCGCGCCTTTGAACAGCGGGTCGGATTCCAGATTGCCGCTGTGCAGGAAGGATACGTGGCTTGAATCGATCCCTCCCTCCATGGCTTGCAGCCAATTGCATTCCTGAAAGCGCTTCGATACGAACCGGTTCTCGGGTGGAACGGTAGCGAATTCCCATTCCGGCGACGGCGGGGTGTGCTCGGCCGGTCCCATATATGTCCACAACACGCCGCCGCGCTCGATCAGCGGATAGGACTTGAGCTTGATCTTTTCAGCGAACCGGCTTTCGGCGGGTTCGGAAGGAACCTCGATACATTGCCCTGTAAAATCGAATTTCCAGCCGTGATAGGGGCAACGCAACCCGCATTTCTCGTTGCGCCCGAACCACAGCGAAGCTCCCCGGTGCGGACAGAATTCATCGATCAGGCCATAGCGGCCCTCGCTGTCACGAAAGGCGACGAGGCGCTCCGAAAGCAGTTTGACGCGTACCGGGGGACAATCGTTCGCCGGCAACTCCTCGGAGAGCAGAGCCGGAATCCAGTAGCGGCGAAATAGCTCACCCATCGCCGTGGTGGGCCCAGTTTGGGTAATCAGATCGTTCTGCTCTTTCTTCAACATGGTTGCTCTGTCCCGTCGTGCTGTGGCTGACGGGCCGATCATGTCGTCCGACGGCTGAACATTTTTGATTTGGATCAATCGCCGGAACGAGGGAGCAGTTTGTGCGGCTGATAATATTTGAGCAGGATCAACGTCGATAATCGCTGTGTGTGCCAAATTATAGCCATGTTGAAACTCTTGTATGCCGCTCAATCAAAAGCCGCGCCATGTCCGCGATGCAACGCACCCATGATGTTGGTCCGTGTCATCCCGCGCGTAGGTGGTATGATTGAATTGAATACGTTCGAATGTAAATCGTGTCAGGTCATCGCCACTTTTCCCGCCGAGGGGCGTTGAGTTGGCGGCGTACAAGAGCGTTACTTCCGAAGCGAATAAATGTAAGCAGCGAGATCGGCTGCCTCAACCCGGGTCAGCGCCATATTCGGCATCACCGGATGCGGATCGAGAAGAAAGAGGGTCAGACGATTGACGTCGAAGTCAGCTCGCCGGGCCACGTCCGCGAAGGATCGCGGCACGTCAGTAGCTGTCCGGGCGCTTTCAGTGTCCATTGAATGGCAACTTGCGCACCACCGCAGCGCCAGTTGTTGACCGTGCGCTACGTCTGCGGCGCCGCTTGATTGTATCTGAAGGCAAACAGCAGTCGCAGCCAGTGCTAAAACCCTCAGCATAGCATCCCCTGCTTATCTCGGGCATTGCTTGGTTCCAATGACCGCTTGCAGATCGCTGCCGCGCGCGCCGGCGCGTTAGGCGTCAAGGCGATCAAGCAGCCCGCGATTGCGCAGCACGATACGACGCGAACTCGGCAAGGCGATTGTCGCCCGCGTCTCCAACTGGGTCAGAGTCCGCGAAACCGTTTCGATCGTCAGCCCGAGATAATCCGCTATGTCCTGCCGAGACATCGGCAGATCGATCTCATTTGTGGCGGGCATGCGCCGGGCCATTTGCAGCAGGAACGATACAACGCGTTCTTGCGCATTCTTGATCAGAAGCATGACGTGATCTTGCATTTTCTGCAGCTCGCCTGCTGTAAGGCTCCAAAGCTGGCGGGATACCGCGGGATCCTTTGCCGCAAGCGCCGTCACTGAGCTGCGCTTGATCACCAAGACAGTCGATTGACTGACAGCCTCCGCGGAGAAAGAGTGCTCCTCGCCAGCTTCGAGGCCAAAAACATCGCCGGGAAGGTGAAATGCACAAATCTGCCGGCGGCCGTCGTTGAGAATTTTGTAGGTACGGACCGCGCCGCTAACCACTTTGTAGATAAATTCGGCCGGCTCGCCTTCGCCATATATCTCTTCATTGCGACTGAACGGCATGGTCGATCCCATCAAATGGATTCCGTCCGAAAAGGGAAAGGCGCCAGTCTGCGTCGGCCTTGGAGCTTTCCAAGGTTGCTGTGAGGCATTGGCGTATGTGAGCATGGTGCTCTCCCTTGAATTTCGTTGTATTGAGGATAGGAGAGGCGACTAGCCGCAGAAATTCAGATATCGTCCCTAAGGGATACCCCGGAGGTCCAAGCCGGGAAGCCGAAAGGGCAAATTTCGAGAATCCATGGCGGACTTGGCATTTAGACCAGCCGTTGAACGACCCACGTTTCTGGCCCGGCTGGAACGCAAGATTCCGCGCCAGTGGCTGGGATATGGCATCGCAGTGGCGAGCGTTGCGATAGCCTTTGGCCTCCGCGCCTTGCTCGCACCAGTACTGTTGGATCAATCACCCTTTCTCCTGTTTCTGCCAGCCGTGCTGATTGCAAGTGCATTTGGCGGGGCCGGGCCGGGGCTGCTTGCAACGGTGCTCGGCCTGATGCTCGGGCTGCTTATTCTCCCCTCTTTGTCATCCGCGGAAAACATCAGCGCCGCGGTGTTCACGGCTATCGGCCTCGGAACCGCGTGGTGGGGCGGTCGACTTAAGGCCAAACGCGAGCAGGCTACGGCTACCACGGAGGATCTGCGGGCGCGTGAGGCGCATTTGAAATCGATCCTTGAAACGGTACCTGACGCCATGATCGTGATCGACGAACGGGGCATCGTCCAATCATTCAGCGTCGCTGCCGAGCGGCTATTCGGTTATCAGCCCGACGAAATGATAGGCCGCAACGTCAAGATGCTAATGCCCTCGCCTTACCGGGAACAGCATGACAGCTATCTGGTTCGCTACCTGACAACCGGCGAGCGGCGGATCATCGGCATCGGCCGTGTGGTGGTAGGCGAGCGAAAGGGCGGATCAACGTTTCCCATGGAGCTGTCAGTCGGTGAAATGAAATCCAGCAACCAGCGGTTTTTTACCGGGTTCATTCGCGACCTGACCGAGCGCCAGCAAACCGAAGCGCGCCTGCAGGAATTGCAGACGGAGCTCGTCCATATCTCGCGTCTTACCGCCATGGGCGAGATGGCGCAGGCGTTGGCGCATGAGCTTAATCAGCCGCTCTCCGCGATCGCCAATTACATGAAGGGCTCGCGGCGCTTGTTGGAAGGCAGACCGGACAAGGTGTCGGCCACAATACGGGAAGCAATGGATAAGGCCGCCGAGCAATCGATGCGTGCGGGCCAAATCATCCGCCGGCTTCGCGACTTCGTCGCTCGCGGCGAAGGCGAGCGACGGGTGGAAAGCCTCAGCAAGCTCGTGGAAGAGGCGAGTGCTTTAGCTCTCGTCGGCGCCAAGGAGCATGGGGTGCGTGTGCGCTTCCAGTTCGATCCTTCGGCAGACCTGGTACTTGCCGATAAGATACAGATTCAACAGGTGATGCTCAATTTGATGCGTAATGCCATAGAGGCAATGGAGGAAGTGGACCGCCGTGAGTTAACGATCTCAAGCATCCGGAATGGTGAATTGGTCACTGTCAACGTCGCGGATACGGGCTCGGGCATTTCTGAAGATGTCGCTTCCCAGCTGTTTCAGCCTTTCATCACCAGCAAAGCCCACGGCATGGGTGTAGGGCTGTCGATCTCCCGTACAATCGTTGAAGCTCACGGCGGGCAAATTACAGCCGAGCCGAATCCTGGGGGTGGCACGGTTTTTCATTTCAGCCTGCGGGTCGTTAGTAAGGAGGATCTGGTCGATGCCAAATGACGCCATTGTTCATGTCATCGATGATGATGATGCGGCTCGTGAATCGCTAGAGTTCCTATTGCGTAGCGCAAGACTTGAAGTGCGAACCTATGAGTCCGCCAAAAAATTTCTAAAGGTTCTTTCGAGCGTGAAGCCAGGTTGTCTGATCACGGATGTAAGAATGCCGGAGGTCAGCGGGATCGATCTTCTCCGTAAGCTTCGAGATTTGGATTTTGGTATTCCGGTTATCGTGATCACCGGCCACGGCGACGTGCCGCTTGCCGTGGAGGCGATGCGTATTGGCGCGATTGATTTTCTCGAAAAACCCTACGACGACGATGTGCTTTTGGCCTCCGTGCGCTCCGCCCTCGGACGAGCCGACAAGGAATCGGCACAAAGCGGCGAAAAGGCAGAGCTGCACGAGCGCCTCGCGACGCTGTCGACTCGCGAACGGGAGGTGCTCGACGGGCTTGTGGCCGGTCAGCCCAATAAGATCATCGCCTTCAACCTTGGCATCAGCCCCCGGACGGTTGAGATCTATCGGGCCAATGTCATGACGAAAATGAAGGCTGGCAGCCTATCCGAGCTGGTGCGCATGGCCTTGGTGGCGGGAGTTTTGCCGAAATAGCTGGGCTTGGGCCTCGGTCCTCGCTTGGTAGGTTGATTTGGATCAAGGCAACTGATCGGTGTCTCTGTTCTGGTGATTTCTGGCATGTCTTGTGCCAAACGAACCCAGGACGGCAATGCAGAGAAAAGGATTAGGCGCAGTCACCCGCACACCTGAGGTTATTATCGTCGTGGACGATGACCGGGCCGTGCGCAATTCCCTCAAATTCTCGCTTGAGATGGAGGGATTTGCAGTGAGGACCTACGCCGATGCCCATGAGCTCCTAGCTGAAACCCATTATCCGAATCGTGGTTGTCTTATTCTCGACTACAAATTACCGAAAATGAACGGTCTCGAGTTGCTTGGGGAGCTAAGGGCCCGCGACGTCAATTTGCCGGCTTTGCTCATTACCACACACCCTCGCCCTGCTTTGTGCGAAGAGGCTTCGCGGGCGGGTGTTCTGGTGGTCGAAAAACCGTTGCTCGGTGATGTGCTCTCCCAAAGTATCCATAGGGCGCTCGCAGGGGACGCTAACAAGCATAAGTAAAGTTCGTGAGCTATGCACGATTCGCGGACCTCAGCTCGACTCCGCTAGGAGTTTAGGACTGCTTCGCCTGCCAAAAATTGCGCACGGCAAAAGCCATAGCCGCCGATAGGAGCAGAATACCGCTTGCAATGTAGATTTCACGATCAAAAGAAACTAGCAGCACAATAATCGACAGGATTGCCGCGACAGGAAAGATCGGCAGCCGCCCAATCGAAAATGGTACGCGAAATGGCCGAGGATGGCGAGGCAGACGATAACGCAGAATAATAAGGGCGAGATTCACAGCTAAGAATGCGAGTAGGGCGGCGAAAGAAGACAGTTCAGCAAGAATTTTCAGGTCGCCCAATGGCAAAAGTATAGCTGACATTCCCAGCATCAGAATTGCGGCGGCCCAAGGCGTCTGTCGCCCGCGTGTGAGACTGGCGATATTGGCAGGCAGATCGCCGTCCCGTGCCATCGAAAATGCCAAACGCGAAGCAGCAATGAGGGTGATAAGCACGATATTTGCCGTTGCGAACAATGCAATCGCGCCGAGCACCCAGGACATCTGGGGCCAGGCCTTTTGAAGAGCGGCCGCAAGCGGGGCTCCGCTGTTCGCCAGTTCGTCCGGAGACGCAAGGGCGACCGCGGCCAGGGCGACCAATACATAGAGCGTTGTTGTAATTCCGAGGCTGACAAAGATCGCGCGCGGGATATCGCGCGCGGGATTACGTACCTCTTCAGCCAGGTTAGCGACTTCCTCAAACCCAAGATACACAAAAAATATCACGGAAGCGGCGGGAAGAACCCCGGATACCGTAGGCAATGTTAGCGGATCCAGAAAACCGTCACGCGTCAGTCCGGCGCCGATAACAAGAACAAGTCCGGCGACTTCGATGGAGGTGAGCAGCGCATTGAGCCAACTCACCTCGCGTAGCCCCAATATGTTGATTACGGTGCAAAAGGAAAGGAGAAGCACCGCGGACAGTATCGGAGGCACATCGAGAAACACCTGGAGATAACCGCCGAACGCCACTGCCACCGTTGCCGCCGCGGCGGCGCCTCCAAACAGGATCACGGCTGCTGTACCGAAACTGATCCAGCGAGCTTCAGGCAGGGCGCGGCGGACGTAGATATATTCGGCCCCGGCTGCGGTAAAGGAAGTCGTCATCTCGGCATAGGACATCGCGGTCAGCGCCGCCACGATTGCTCCGATTACAAAACTGAGCCAGAGACCTTCGCCTGCGAGGCCCGCTGCGGCCCCTATGATGGAATAGACTCCTGCTCCGATGATGACCCCGACGCTGTAGAAAACCAGTTGAACAGGTCCTAGGACCGCTTTTAGCTGCATTTTAGGCGCGACCTAATCCGCTAAAACATGTCCCATATCAGCGCGAAGACATATCCAACAGCGAAACCGATCGCCGACACAACAGTTACGAGGACGACGCTTATCCATATGTTGAACGGTTCGATGGTGTAGGGCGGCTGGATGAAATGCATCCAGAACACAAAATCGATGACGGGCTGCGCCCAACCTGTAGCAACCAGCAGCGCCCATATCGTATGACATGCCGCCATGAACAAGGCGGCGACCAAGCCGACTCTGAGGGGTTTTGACGCCATAGTGATCTCCAAGGTTAGCGTTCGTTTCAATGCCAGAACCGCCAACCCCAGCGGCGGGGACCAGTGCCGTCGAGCTTGGCTTTTTGCTCGGAACCGAGCGAGTTATAGAACTCGTCAAAGGCTGGCCGGACGGCCTTCACCGCTTGCAGCAATGACTCCAATCGCTTTTCCATCACCGCCAGGCGCTCAGCTGATGTGCGCGGGAGCTCGCGGGGGCAGGCGCCTTGGATAGTCTCAGCTGCCTTGGCGGATGCGGCACGCAAGTCGGCGAGCTTCCCCTTTTGATCGTCGCTCGGCTTTACGGACCGCTCAATGCGCTCCAATTGCCATTCTGCCAAGCCGGCGGCTTGCGGACTGCAAAGCGTTGCGAAACCTTTGGCGCCCATCATCCCCGGCCCCATCATCATGCCGGGGCCCCAGCCTTGCCGTCCTTCCTGGGCTTGTCCTGAGGTTGGAATAACCACGAGAAGCGCTGCGGCGAGCAGCCTCGCTTGTGCGCAATGATATCTGACCATGACCGTAGCCTCCATTGTTCGGATGCATCCTCGGCCGTTATGCGCGTGTCATGTTGATCCCGATCAAACCCAAGAAAGCCGCTGCCTTTTGCAGTGAAGGCCGCGCTATGCGGCCTTCACTAGGTTTCGATTTTCGATGTGCTTCAGATCGCTTGGCGCGGCGGAGCTTCGGCAACATACCCCGAACCGGGATCGATCCACAGGATCTGATCGTCGATGCTCTTGACGCCAGGAATGTTTTCGGCGGCAACGCGCAGCGCCTCCCGCTGCCTATCGTCGTAGATCGCGCCCGTGAAAGTCACCACCCCGTTACCTACCGTGACGTTGATGGTCCCGGTTGGCGCCCACCGCTGCTTGTTGAGAAAATCCACCAGCTGCTGACGGATCTGCGCGTCATCTCCGGGTACGCCTGCTTTCGCGGTTTGCCAGGCAACCTTTGCGACCGCACGCACAATGTTTGCGCGGCTGATAATTCCGACGACCTTGTTCTCATGTAGCACCGGGACGCGCTTGACGTGATATTTCTCCATCATGTTTACGACCTCTTCCAGTGATGCGTCCTCGGTAACGGAGCGGACCTCGTTCGTCATCACCTCGCGCACCTTACGTCCATGGGAATGCACATACTCGGTTGCGAGTGGACCCGGGCCCATGAGGAATTCAATCCAGCGAGGAGGCCGATGCATCGTTTCGGTTTCGCCCCGGCGTAGAAAATCGCCCTCTGTTACTACGCCAACCAGCTGTCCGGACATGTCGATCACGGGCAGGCCGCTGATCTTATTTTGCAGCATCAGTCTGATCGCACGCAGAATCGTATCTTCGGGACCCACTGAAATGACTTTTTTCGTCATCACATCCTTGGCTTGCATGACCGATCTCCTCCGTAGGGGAACCTCATTCTCAACGAAGAAGTCAAATGGGCTTTGATCTGCATCAACGAAGGGCTGTGCCCCTGGGACGATCGAAGCAGGGTCGGAGGCATAATGTAAAAAACCTCACGCATTGAAGCCGACCTATTGATACAGTTTATCGATATATCCGCTGTCATCGATGGCGCGCAGGTGATGCAGGTCCCACATCACCAGCGGATTGAAGCCCGCGGCCGCCGGCGTCTCTTTCACGCCGAGCGCAAAGACATTCTGAATGGCCTCCGCGGTGGGGTAGGGCTTCGGCTGAAAAGTCTTGGAGTGATGATCGTAGAAGATCTCCAGCTCTTCGTCGGATTGCAGCTTTAGCAGGTCGCGGCAGGTCTTGTTGATGATCTCGAGCGTGCCTTGGCGGTTGGTCTTGTAATAATGCACCGCATCCACCAGCGCGTGCAGCAATCCGCTGACTTCCTCGGGGTGGGTGTTCACATAGCGCGTGGTCGTGGTGAGGGTCGGCCCCTCGATCATGGGGATGCTTCCCACGTCGAACACGTGTGCGCCCATCTTTCTGGCGCGGCGCTGATCGACCGGCCCGAGGAACGTGGCGTCGAAAGCTCCGCCCATCACATGCCGCACGCGCTCTGTCGCGCGCCGGTCGCCGTCGACGAGATGCAGGTCCTTGCCGTCCTCCAGCCCGTTCTGCCGCAGGAACAGCCAGATATTCAGCCCAGGATGCTGGCCCAGCTTGTCCACGCAGATGCGCTTGCCCTTGAGATCCGCCACCGAATTGATGCCTTCCTTCGCGGCCACCCAGTGCTGGTTCCAGCCGTTCTGCGCCTGGCCGATATGCACGAAGGGCTCGCCGTGCAGCGCGCGCCGGGCATAGAGGCTGTGGTGATTGCCGGAGACGATATCGAGATCGCCCGAGAGCAAGCCTTGCGTCGCGCGCGCCCGCTTGTCCTCCATGGAGCCGAATTCCATTTCCATGCCGTGCTTGGCGAGGAACCCGCCTTCCTCCATCACCTTCCAGAGCGGCACATGGGTGGGTGCGCGGTAGTAAATTCGAATCTTCTTTTTGCTCGCCATCGCTGTCGTCTCCCAAATAATCAATTCCTGCGGCGAGCAATGCCGCCCGCCCTACATTTCTTCAAATTGGTAATTGCCTGCTTGCGTTACTGGCCTTTCAGCAGTGCGCGTATTTTTTTGCCGTGTTCCAGCTTCTCCACCGACCGCCACTGCGGATCGGCATCGTCCCGGTATTCCACGCCGGGCTTCGGAACCACGCGCGGATCGAGGAAAGACTCGTCCGCGTCAGTCCGCATCGTCGCGGCTTCGAAGCCGCGGGAATAGATTTCCAGCGCCTCCTTGGTCGCAAGCCAGTTGACGAAGACGCGCGCCGCATTGGGATGCGCCGCCTTGTTCGCCACCGTCAGCAGGAACGGAGAGGCGTTGACCCGATTCACCAGCCCCTCAACATCGTAGACCTCGTAGATCTTGAAGCCCTCCTTCTGCAGCGGGCGCACGTCGTCCGCGCGGCAGGTCAGGCAAATTGGATAGGACCCGCGCGCCAGCCAATCGGTGAGCTGGCGGCGGTCGCCGCTGACGACCGGCTTCTGATCGACGTAAAGTTTCTTCACGAAGTCCGGGCCGAGCTGGCTGTAGATGTTCGCCGATGTATTGCCGCCGCTGCCGCTGTCGCTCGTCGGGTCTTCGGTGCTGATCTTCCCCTGCCATTTCGGGTTCAGGAGGTCCTTCGCCGAGCGCATCTCCTCCTTTTTCACCTGATCGGTATTGATGAAGATCAGGCTGTCTACGCTGCTGAACATCCGAAGGATGTATTGCTCTTCCTTGTCCATGAACCACGGCTTGCCGCGCTTCCACTTGCTGCCGTCCGTCACCTCGGGGAGGATCAGCAGCGGCTTCAGCGGGTCGATCATCTTCTCCTTGTAGAGCACGTTGAAGCTGGTATCCGGGCCGGAGAGATACACGTCCACCGAATAGATGCCCGACGAGCGTTCCATCTTCACGCGCTCGACGATCTGCCCGGACCGCCCGGCGATGTATTCGACCGGAATGCCGTACCTGGCGGTGAACTTCGGTATCACCTCATTGCGCATCACCGGGTCGGGCGAGCCGGCCGCGACCACCTTGCCTTCGGCCTTGGCCGCCGCCACGGTCTGGTCCCAGGTCTTCTGCCAATCCGCCGACTGCGCCAGGGCAACCGGCGCGAACAACATGGACGTCAGCACAATGATCGTTTTCCTCATCGCCGTTTCCTCCCACGTTATTTGTTCTTCAGCATCTCCTGCATGATCGCCATTATCTTCTTGCGTTGGGAAGTCACTGCTTGAGAAGCTCGCTCATGCGTGCCCGAACCTTCTCCTTGGTGGTCAAGGTGAATTCCCAGTCATAGGTGTCGAAGTATTCCTGTCCCTGCTTCGGAACCGACTCGGCGGGCAGGAAGCTCAATTCATTGATGTCCGTACGTGTGGGCGCGCCGCCGCGCGTGCGTGAGAAGACTTCCATTCCCTCCTTGGAAGCGATCCAGTTGATGAAGAGCTTGGCGGCGTTCGGATGCGGCGCGTGGCTCATCAGCGCGACCTGGCCGACGCCGGCGGAAAGCGAGCCGGGAAGGTCGCTCAAGTTGTAAACCGCATGGAGATGGAGGCCCTCCTTGCGCAGCTTATCCATGTCGTCGTCTTCGGCGCCCAAGGCGATGGGATAGGTGCCGCGCACCAAGCCGTCGCTGATCTGCCGCCGGTCGCGGACGATCCTCGGCTGCTGATCGATGTAGAGCTTCTTGATGTATTCCTCGCCGAACTGGACATAGAGCCGCGCGGCGTCGTTGCTCCCGGTGCCCGGGACCGTGGGGTCATGAAAAATGAGCTTGCCCTTCCATTTCGGATTGAGCAGGTCCTGGGACGAGCGGATTTCCTCCGGCTTCACATGGTCGGTGTTCAAATAGAACATCGCCGTCAAGGTATTGAACAGCCGCAGGATGTATTTCTCCTCCGGGTCCATGAACCAGGGCTTGCCCTTCTTCCACTTCGAGCCGTCAATGACCTCCGGATGGATGAGGACAGGCTTGAGCGGGTCGAGCATTTTTTCGCGATAGAAGATTGTCGCCATGGTCTGGATGCCGGAGAGGGCGACGTCCACGGTGTAGACACCCGCCTGCCGCTCGGTGCGTAGCCGAGCCGAGGTTTCATTGCTGCGACCTCCCAGGTAGTCCACGGTGATGCCGTACTTTGCCTTGAAGGCGGCCGGAATCGCTTCGCGTACCTGCGGATCGGGTGGCGCCATGATCACGACCTTGCCTTCTTTTTTGGCGTCGGTGACCAATTGATTCCATTGCTTTTCCCAGTCCTGCCCGGGACCGGCAGTCTGCGCCGACGCGCCAGTCGCGCAGAGCACGAGAGCGAGTGTCAGAAGCTTCTTCATCTCGGTCACCTCCCCAAAAGTTCTTTAACGCGGAGCCGGATCTTTTCCTTCGAATTCAAAACGAAATTCCAATTGTAGCTGTCGAAATAGTCGACACCTTCCTTCGGGATCACTTCGGCTGGCAGATATTCCTCTGCCTTGATGTCATTGCGCGTCGGCACGCCGCCACGGGCGCGGGAATAGATCTCCAGGCCTTCTTTCGATGCGATCCAGTTGACGAAGAGCTTGGCCGCGTTCGGATGAGGCGCATTCTTGAACAGCGCGACGTGACCCACGCTCGGCGAGACGATGTCCGACATGCCGGTCAGGCTATAGACGCGAGCGATGGGAAAGCCTTCCTTCTGGAGGCGCTCCATTTCCTCGTCTTCGGCGCCCATGGCGATCGGATGTCCGCCGCGAGCGAGCCCGTCCCCGATTTGCCGCCGGTCGCGGCTGATCATCGGGTTCTGGTCGATGTAGAGCTTTTTGACGTAGTCTTCGCCGTATTGGATGTAAAAGCGGGCGGAGTCGCTGCTGCCAATCCCCGGCAATGTGGGATCGGAAGTGACGATCTTGCCTTTGAATTTCGGGTTCAGCAGGTCCTGCGCTGACTTGATCTCGTCAGCCTTCACCTTATTAGTATTCAGATAGAAGATCGGCGTGCGGGTGCTGAACAGCCGCAAGATGTATTGGTCTTCCGGATCGATGAACCACAGCTTGCCCGCCTTCCATTTCTTGCCATCCGTAACGTCCGGATCGAGAAGCGCCGGGCGGACCGGATCGAGCATCTTCTCGCCGTAAAAGATCGATGCCATCGTCAGCATGCCCGACAGGGCGGCATCCACGCTGTAGATGCCGGCGGCCCGCTCCGTCCTTAGCCGGGCTGCCGTGTCGCTGCTGCGGCCGCCGAGATATTCGACTGTGATGCCGTATTTGGTTTTGAACGCCCTCGGAATCGATTCGCGCACTTCCGGATCAGGTGGCGCGATGATGACGACCTTGCCCTCTTTCTTGGCGTCGGCCACGAGCTGGTTCCACTGCTTCTCCCAGTCTTTCGACGCATCGGTGGTCTGAGCCGAAGCGCAGGACGCATAGAGCGCCAGCGCCATGGCCAGAAGCTTCTTCATTGCCGTCCTCCGTTACTCGCAGCCTTTCCGGCTTCAGGATTTCTTCAGCAGCTCGCGTATTTTCTCACCGGCCTCGGGCCGCCCCTTCTCCACCCAATTCAGGTCGGTGTCGTCCGGGTAGGTCACGCCTTTCTTGGGAACAGTGCGCGGATCGAGGAACGACTCATCCACGTCCGTGCGCAGCGTTGCCGCGCCATAGTTGCGGGAGTAGATTTCCAGCGCCTCTTTTCCCGCCATCCAATTGACGAAGACCCGCGCGGCATTCGGATTCGGCGCCTTGTTGGCATAGGTCATCAGGAATGGCGCGGAATTGATCCGGCTCTGCATTCCCTCCAGCTCGAACACCTCTTCGACTTTGAAGCCCTCTTTTTTCAAATCCTTCAGGTCGTCCGCGCGGCAGGTCAGGCAGATCGGATAGGTCCCGCGTGCGAGCCAGTCGGTGAGCTGACGCCGTTCGCGGCTGATCACCGGCTGCTGATCGATGTAGAGCTTCTTGACGAATTCCGAGCCCAATTGGCTGTAGAAATGCACCGCGCTGTTGTTGCCGCTGCCCGTCGCCGCCGGGTCCTGGCTGGCGATCTTGCCTTTCCATTTCGGATTGAGCAGATCCTTGGCGGCCTTCATCTCCTCGGGTTTCACATAATCGGTGTTGATGAAAATGAGGCTGTCCACGCTGCTGAACAGCATCATGATGTATTGCCCATCGCGATCCACGAACCACGGCTTGCCGGCCTTCCAGTTCTTGCCCTCCGCGACTTCCGGCAGAATCAGCAGCGGCTTGACTGGGTCGATCATCTTCTGTGGATAGAGAGTGGTGACGGTCGTCGTGGCGCCGGCCAGGTAAACGTCGACCGAATAAATCCCGGAGTCGCGTTCGGTGCGCACACGGCCGGCGATCTGGCTCGAGCTCCCGGCGATGTATTCGACCTGGATGCCGTAGCGCTGCGTGAATTTCGGGATGATTTCGCCGCGCATTACCGGATCGGGCGAGCCGACGACTACCACCTTGCCTTCCTTCTTCGCGGCGGCGAGGGCTTCGTCCCAGGTCTTCTTCCAATCGGAGGATTGCGCCATCACGCCGGGCGCGAACATCATCGACACGAGCAATGCAATTAATTTTTTCATCGCTGTCCTCCCTGTCGCTGCCGGCGTGTTCGGTTATGCGGCTCCCGGTTTGGCTTCATTTCGTTGCGGGCTCGTCAACCGCAGGCCGAAGCGGCGGCCGATCAGCATCATGACGCAGATGATGGCGGTGATCAGCAAACCGAGCGCCGCCGCGCGCTCGATCTCGCCGGTGAAACTGTATTCCAGCAATAGGATAGAGAGCGGCCGCGACTCCGCGCTGTAGAGCAGCACCGGCGTGCTTATGCTCGTCAGCGCGCTGCCGAAGTTCAGCATGCCGACCGTCGCCGCCACCGGCGCGACCAGCGGCAACAGGATGCGCATATAGGTATATCGCCATGAGGCGCCGGAGACGCGCGCGGCTTCTTCCAGATCCGGTCCCAGTTGCAGGAAGGCGGATTTGAACGCCTGGGTGCTGACCGGGCTGTCATGGATAGTGAGCGCCAGCGCGATGCCCCAGACGGTGCCGTAAAGGATGCCGCGCAGCGGCGTGGCCAGGAATATCCACAGCAGGCCGAGGCTCATCAGGATGCCGGGGATAACCCACGGCAGCCAGCAGAAGAACTCAAGCACCGCGGGAGCGGCAAGCCGCCGCGACGCCAGCAGATAGCCGACGATGGAATACAGCACGATGCCGAATATCGCCGTGGCGCTGGCGATGATCAGGCTGTTCTTCAGCGAGCCCACAAAAAGCGGATCGCCCAGCAAATTCTGCCAATGCGACAACGTGAAGGGCGTACTGATGTTGAAGAATCCGTAGCGCCGCATGAACGAGCCGATCACCAGGAAGGTGAGCGGCAGCACCATCATCATCAGGAACCAGAAGACGAAAGCGCCGAGCGCGACATATCTCCATTTGCCGAGCTTGATGCGCAGCGTGGAATAGCCCTGGCCAGTGACAACGGCGAACTTCTTGTTGCCTTGCAAGTAGCGCCGATAGGCGAAAGCCAGCACCGCCAGCACCAGCAGGAAGACGGAACCCAAGGCCGTGGCTTCGCCATAGGCGGGCGGCTCCTGTCGCAGGTAGTCGTAGATGCGCGTGCCGTAGACGTAGATGCGCGCGGGCAGACCGAGCAGAAGCTCGGTGTTGAAGGATTCCAGCCCCTTGATGAAGCTAAGCACCGCGATGGCGATGATCATCGGCGACAGCACCGGGAACGTGATGCGCCACAGGGTTGTGAATGTATTGGCCCCGGAGACGCGCGCGGCTTCTTCCAGCGTCGCGCCGAGCCGGCGGAATATCGGCGTCAGCAGCATGACGTTGAGCCAGATACCGCCGGTGCCGAGATGCACCCAGACGATCCCCCAGAAGCTGTAAGGATTGAACAGCGGCCCGTTCACGAACGGCAGATAGCCGGCCACGCTGTTGAGGAATCCGAAGTGCGGATCGAGCAGCAGGATCCACGCCAGCGTCAGCGGAAAGTCCGGCACGAAGAACGCGAACCAGCACAGGAATTCCACCGTATGGCCGCCGGGCATGTCCGTGCGTGCGATCAGCCAAGCAACGATCACTGAAAGCGTAAGCGACGGGATCAGGCGCACCACGGAAAACAGGAAGCTCATCCATAGCGCGCTCAAGGTCTGCGGATCGGAGAAGGCGCGCGTCCAGTTCTCCAGGCCATAGACCGCCGGCTGCCCCGGCGCCGCCGTATTGAAACTGCCGACGAGGAGAAAAATGATCGGTAGCGCCATCACGATGGCGAAAAACAACAGGACGAGAAGCTCCGCGCCGCGGAAGCCGCGCAGCTTCAGCCAGAGATTAGGCAGGGCAGGGGCTGTGATCGTGCTCATTGCGGCAGCGCCGTGACGCAGGCGGGATCGAACGCGATGCGAACCTCGGCACCGATCGGGTGGGAATCTTTCTTGCTGGCGGGCAGGATGAGCGTGCGCCCGGCCGCCGAAACCGTGTATTCCAGGTGGTCGCCCATATAGGCGACATGCTCCACTTTCCCGACCACTTGATTGGGGCCGAGATCGCCCATCGGCAGCAGCGTAATATCTTCCGGGCGTGACAGGAGACGCACGTCGGCGCCCTCACTGAACGTGCCGTCGGCTCGCACGGCGACACGTCCCGCGCCCTGCACATCCACCCAACTTTGACCCGCATCCTTGCGCATCGTTCCCTTGACGATCACGGTGCGTCCGAGAAAGTCGCCGACGAAACGCGTATGCGGACGCTCGTAGACTTCGGAGGGCGTGCCGACCTGTTCCAGCCGCCCTTGGTTGACGACGGCGATGCGGTCCGACAGCGCCAGGGCCTCGGCCTGATCGTGCGTCACATAAACGACGGCGAGATTGAGCCGCTTATGCAAGGCTTGCAGCTCGGCGCGCATCTGCTCGCGCAGCTTGACGTCCAGGTTTGAAAGCGGCTCGTCGAGCAGCAACAGCGCGGGCGTGTAGACGATCGCGCGGGCGAGCGCCACGCGCTGCTGCTGGCCGCCCGAAAGCTCCGTCGAGCCGCGCTGGCCGAGATGGCCCAGGCCGACGATCTCCAGCGCCTCGTTCACACGCTGCTTGATGACCGCTCGCGATTCCCCGCGCACGCGCAGCGGAAAAGCGACGTTCTCGAACACAGTGAGGTGCGGCCAGATCGCGTAGGACTGGAACACCATCCCCATGTTGCGCTTGTCGATAGGAACCAGGATGCCGCGCTCCGGCGACGCCAGGCAGCGGCCCTGCAAGACGATCTCGCCGGCGTCCGGCGTTTCCAATCCGGCAAGTAGCCGCAGAGTCGTGGTCTTGCCGCAGCCGGAGGGACCGAGCAGCGTGAAAAATTCGCCTGGCGCGACCGTAAAGCTGATGCGGTCGACGACCCGCGTGTCGCCGTAATGTTTGACGACATTGGAAAATCGCAGAAGCACGTCACTCACTAACGATATCCTCCCTGGCCGCTTGTCGGCGGCGTTCCCAGATTTTTTTATTGGGGCGTCTCAACTATATCTTATAGAGTTTCCTCGCGTTCATCTCGAAGATGTTTTTCTTGTCTGTGTCGCTCAGCCAGTCGAAGCCCTCGATGATTGGCCGCAGGTCATCCATTGCCTTGCCGGTATGCGGGTTGACCGACGATCCTGCGCCTGGAGCCTCGGTGCCGAAGCAGCAGTGGGCCGGCCCTATGACCTTGAACAGCAACTCCAACGCCTCCGCCGTGTAGAGGCAGGTGTCGTAATGTAGCTTCTTTGCGACATTTTCGAAGTAAAGCTCGGGCGATACTGCCTTGCGGGCCATGTCGCGGCGGCTTTGGTAGCGCCCGGCCATGAACCTGCCCATGTGATACGGGATCGCGCCGCCGCCATGGGCGACCACGATCTTCAGCTTGGGGAAATGCTCGAACACCTTGGAATTGACCAGTGAGACGACGGCGATGCTCTCCTCGTTGATGAAGTGCAGCGTGTAGTTCAAGCGCGATGACAGGCAGGTCGAGGAGTGGATCATCCCCGGCACGTCGAGCTCACACATCTTCTCGTAAAGCGGATACCAGTATTCATCGCCCATGGCCGGCGTGCTGTCGTCGCCGCGTGCACCCGGGTCCGGGTTGATCAGCAAGCCGACGAAGCCGAGCTCCTTCACGCAACGCTCGAGCTCCGGAATCACCCGCTCGATCGGCGCTCCGGGCGACTGCGGTATTCCCGCGACGCCTTTGAACTTGTTCGGATACATCGCGACCTGTTGCGCGATGAGGTTGTTGCAGGCCTGGATGTAGGAATTCACGATTCCCCACGGCTGTTCGTGATGCATCTGCGTATAGGGGCGCGGCGACAGCAGCTGCATGTCGGTGCCGGCCTCTTCGAGAAATTTCAGGTGAGACTTGAGACCTTTTTCGACCGTTTCGTCATCGATCTTCAGAACCTTCTTACTGGGCGCGCGGCTCGCCAGCATGTTGGCCTGATAGGCATAGAGCTCCGGCGGCGCGGAGACGTGGGCGTGGACGTCGATGATCATAAAACGATGCTCCCTCTGAATATTTTTTACGAAGCCAGCTTGAGGACGTCGTCCATGCGGCTCTTGACCTTGTGTTTGGCTAACTCTGCCTCAAACATCTCGCGGATCATCGGATCCTCATCGGCGTATTCAATCTGGTCGCCGCCGGATTTCACGCTCTCGTCCGTGCCGTAGCTCTTACCCATCGGGCGCGGGAATTTCCGGCTGCCCCAGCGCAGCGCGAGATAGCGCGCCGGCGTATCGCCGGTGTTGAAGTGCTGGTGGAACCACATCTCCGGCGGCACGATCACGCTGCCATCTTTCCAGTCGAAGCGCTGGATCGGCTGACCCTCCGGCCACATCAGCGAGTAACCTTGGCCGCCGATGACCACCACATGCGCCCCCGGCCCATGCCGGTGGCCTTTCTTGTAGGTGCCGACGGGAAATTCCGAGATGTGCGCGGTCATGGAATTTTCCGACAGCTCGATGCCGAGGAAGCTGCCGCCCGCGCCGCGGTTGTTGCGCTGGTATAGCGGAATGGTGCGCACGTCCGGGATGAAATTGGTGTCCCACACGGTGGTCGCCCGCACCTTGTAGGACTCTCCCGCGCCGGAGAAGCTCTCCGGATCGGCGTCGAAGCGGTCGCGGAAAGGGAAGGGGTTGTTGAGCACGAAGTCGAGATTGCGGAACAGGTTCATCAGTACCGGCGCCGAGGTCACCGCGAGGAACCGGGCGGGCTTCGACCCGCTGGCATTGAAGTGCTGGCGCCAGGTATTCACCGGCGGCGAAAACAGGCTGCCCGCCTGCCACTCGAAAGTGATCTTCTTGTTCTCGTCGTTCCACACGGAGGTGGAACCATTCCCCTCGACGACGAAAATCATCTCCTCGAACAGCATGCGCTGCGGCTTCACACTGCCGCCCGGCGCGATCTCGCAAAGATAAGCGTCGTTGGCGTTGCCGGTGCCGATGAGGTTGAGGATCGCGCCGCGCGCGCCTTTCCAGTCCCACGGCGCGAGATCGGTCTTGCGCAGGTCCGCGATGTAGAATTCCTTGATGATGGGAACGCCTTGCGACTCGCTCCAGGTCTCGTAAGCGGTCTTGCCCCCGATCTCTACCTTTTGGCCTTTGATCATTCTTCCTCCCCGACCAGGCGGCAATAATAACGCCACAGCGGCGCGCTATGCGTGTCCTTGCCCTTCTTGTTGTCGGTTGCCTTGAAATGCGCGATGTCCTCGTCGGGGATTGGCTGTGGATTCCCCAGAAGATGCGCGCGGTAATTCATCTCAGCCAATTCATTCAGCTTGATCGCCGTCAGCGTCGCCTCTTCCACTGTCGCGCCGCAGGTGGTGATGCCGTGACCGCGCATCAGGCAGGCACGTCCGGGCATGGTGGCTGCGAATTCCTGCCCGAGCTTGTCGTTCGACACGGTGATGCTGCGTGGGTAAGTGGGGATGCCTTCCAGCAACAGGCGTACGCTGCTCGGATCGTAAGCGCCGTAGATCGGCATCAGTGGCTTGTCGCAGATGGTGAATAGTACAACGGTCTTCGGATGAGCATGCAGCACCGCGCCGACGTCGGCGCGCGTGCGGTATAGCCAGGTATGGATGAACACTTCCTGCGGCGGCTCCAGGCCGTCGCACCCGGAAACTTTCTTGCCGTCGAAGTCTACCACGATCACGTCGTCGGGCGCGGTGAAACGCACGCCGGATTCACCGGGCCCCCGTGCACGAATCAAAATCGTATCGGTGCCGGGAACGCGGGCGCTGATATGCCCGGTCGCAGCCTTGGTCAGATCGAGCTTGCCAATGACGCGGCAAGCTTTTGCCACCCGTTCCCGAAGGTCTTCCACGGCTGCCCTACTTCGCTGATCCATTCCAGTAGACGAAGCCCATGCCGCAACCGACGCCGGTCGGCGTGCGGTAGGCAGGGACGTAATCCACCACATGACCCGGCCGGTCGGCGGCTGCCTGCACGACGAACCAGTTGCGGATCTCCGACGTGCCAGCCATCAGCGTGGAGGAGGGCACCTTACCCAACCGGCCGACGTCGTTCTTGGTGATCGCGTCCAGCACGTCGTTGTCAAAAGCCTCGTCGATGATGGTGTGGCTCAAGCCGCCCGAGGCGATGACCACGGCCTTGCTCTTATCCGGCATGCCGCGGATGGCGGCGCCCAGCGCCTTGCCAAAGTCAACGCAGCGCTTGGCCGACGGCGCGGGCGGAAAATAAGTATTGACCATGATCGGAACGACCGGGATTTCCGCGTTCGGCGTCAAAAATTTCAGCACGCGAGAGAAAGCGTGGCCCATGCCGCCGTCGTACCGCAGCTCCCTGGAATAGGCGGGGTCGAAGCCTGAATCCATCAGCTTCTCCAGGATCGCCTGCGCCAACTCCGGCTTGGTCTTGTATTTGGTGCGGTTGGCGGTTTTCGGTTCCTTGAAATAGTTGAGGCTGGTGCTCGCCTCGAAATCTCCGCCGATATAGACCGTGAAAGGAGGATTGGCGTCGTCGAGGATGTTCTCATGCTGATCGTCGGCCACCACGATCAGCACATCCGGCTTCCATTCCTCCAGCTTCTTGCGCAGCACCTCGATGGCGCTCATGCAGCGATTGAACTTCGCCCACTTGTCCTCAAGGGTTTCCTTTTCCAACTCGGGCCGCGGTTTCAGGTCCTTGTTCCTGTCGTTGTGCAGGATGTTCCACTGATCCGGTTTCACTATGAGCTGAGGGCCATGAGACATCGCTAGGAACCCGGTCAATTCAGCCATGGTACGCCTCCTGTTTCTCGTCCGCTTCCAAGCATGGGATTTGGTGCGTCAGCGTAATCTCGCGCCGCTCTTTCGATGATTTCAGCATCGCAAGGCACACTTCGAGCGTGGCCTTGCCCCAGCGGCCGTCCAGAAAGGGCGGCCGGTTTTCGTCGATCGCGGCCTGCAAAGACTTCAACTCGGCGGCGCGGCCTTCGTCTTTGCCGCAAGGAACCTCCTCCTTGCCCTTCTCGCTGTAAATGAAAAGCCCATTGGGCGACTGGCGAATGACGCCGTGCTCGCAGGCCACGATGGTGATGCCAAAGAAGGACTGCGCGCTGCGCTCGCGTGTCGCTTGCTCCTCGGTGGTGCGGGGATTGGCGTATTTGTATTCGGTATCGACCGCGCCTTTCAGGCGCTCGCCGGGAGCATGCTGGCCGGTGGCTTCCTCAGGCAACCGTTTGCCACCTTCGCCGATACCCCAGGTCAGCTCGGCGGCATCGAAAAAGCCATAGCCGTTGAAGATGGCGGTGGCGGCGCAGCCGTTGTCGAATTCCAAGAAGGCCGTGAAGTCGCCTTCGGTATCGAAATGCTTGTCATTGCGTCCCGTGATGGCGCGCACGCTCTTGACCATCCCCCCGCCGATATAGCGGATGACATCAATCATGTGCGGGCCCTGGCGGAAGACGATGCCGCCGCCGACGCTGGTGTCGACCTCGGAGGCGATGCGGGGGCGCTGCAGCCAGTCATTGAAGTTCCAGCTATTGATCTGGATCACCTTGCCAAGCCGTCCGCTCGCCACGATCTCCCGGATCTTCTGGATCGCCGGGCCGTAAACCTTGGAATGGCCCTGCACGAGCTTGACACCGTTGCGGTCCGCCGCGGCGATCATGCGGTCGACTTCTTCCAGCGTGACCGCCGTGGGCTTTTCCACGATGATGTGGATGCCGTGATCGGCGGCCGCGATGGCATGTTCGGCGTGATTGACGTTCGGCGTCGCGATCCAAACAGCGTCGATCTCGCCGCTGTCATACATAGCTTCGACGCTGTCGAAGGCCTTGCGGCCAGCGTACTTCTTCCTGAATTCCTCGACGGCGTCAGCACGGGTGTCCGCGCCCGCGGTCAATTGCATGCCGGGAACGCGGTCGATGTGGGGGAGGATTTGCTTCGAAGCCGCGCCCAGCCCCGCAACGCCCACTCTAAGAGACTGTGACACTAACTATTACTCTGCCGCTTGGGAACGATATAGCCCGATCCGCTCGTTGATGACTGGCAAGTCGACGAATTTGGCTTTCGCGGGATCGCGGATGACGCCGAGCGGATCGCCGCCTTTCTGCACGACCTCGATCTGCTCCCGCAGCAATTTGCGGAACATGATGATGCCGCGGTCGGCATATCCCAGATGCTCCTGCGTGCGGTCGGTGATCGGACCCTGCGTCTCCCACGCCATGGAATCCTGCGCCGAAACCACGTCCCAATGGTACTGGCCGTCGGTCTTCAGCGGACGGTACTCATAAGGCGGGTCCACGTCGGCCGGAGAGCGGTCGGTCTCGTTCGGAATGAAATTGACGCGATAGACCTGCGTGTGCGTGTCGTCGAGCGGCACGCGGATCTGGATATTGTGCCGGTACACCGGCGCCCGCGTGCCGCGCACTTCGTTCGAGACATGGCGGAGCGCCGTCGGGAAAAGCAGCGGATGCTCGTCTATGCCGTTGGGTGTGATGCGCCGCTTCATGATGCCGTATTCGAACGGGATGAACTCGTGCTTCTCGCGATACTGAGCTTCGCGTTTCTCCTTTTGCTGAGGATCGACGAGATGCCCGGACCCGAAGGTGTATCCATGCAGCCAGTAGAGGTGCGAGGGATCGACCGAGTTTTCCATCGGCTGGAGCCAGTTGCAGTCGATCACGGATTCGATGGTGACCCAGCGCTTGCCGTCCTCGCGCGCCAGGCAATCCCAGCGCGGCAGTTCCGGCATGGGCTGCGGGCCGAGATAGGCGAACAGCAAGCCGGAAAGCTTTTTCACCGGATAAGCCGGCTGGCGGATTTCGTTTTTGTAGGCCCACTCCGGCGGCTCCGGCGGTGTTTCGAGACAACTGCCTTTCAGGTCGTACTTCCAGCCGTGATAGGGGCAGCGGATGCCGTCCGCTTCCACGCGGCCATAGAAGAGAGACGCCATGCGGTGCTGGCATTGTTCCGCGACCAGGCCGTAACGCGGCTGCGTATCGCCCGCCTGCAGCGGCAGGCGGAACACCACCAGTTTCTCGCCGAGAAGCGTGACGCGCTTGATGGGCTTTTCTTCGGTCAGTTCGCCGGCGATCGACACCGGATGCCAATAGCGGCGCAGCAGTTCACCAGCAGGGGTGCCCCGGCCGACGCGGGTCAGCATCTCGTTTTCGGCCTGCTTCATGTGCTGTCCTCCCTTGATCCCGGCTCATTGAGCGGCCGTGGTGCAATTTTCGACATCACTTATGATTTTCAATCCTCGCAAGTTTTCCCCGTCCTGTCCAGGGGCAACGGGCGGCGCAAACCAGTCACTGCGCTTGCAGAAGCTCCTTCATGCGGAGTCGCACTTTTTCCTTCGTCGTCACCGTGAATTCCCAGTCATAGGTGTCGAAATAATTCACTCCCACCTTCGGGATGACCTCCGGTGGCAAGAAGCTTTCGTCAACGTCGTTGCGCGTCGGCGCAACGCTCATGGCGCGCGAGAAGATCGCGCTGCCTTCCTTGGATGCCATCCAATTGAGGAAAACCTTGGCCGCGTTGGGATGCGGCGCTCCGTTCAACAGCGCGACCTGTCCGAATCCCGCGGAGATCAGTCCCGGCATGTCGGGCAGGTTCAGCGGCGCAACTGGCAGGCCTTCCTTGCGCAACTGGTCCGCCAATTGGTCTTCGGCGCCCAATGAGATCGGATGGCTGCCGCGCGCGAGCCAGTCGGTGAGCTGCCGCGTGTCCCGGGTGATCATCGGCTTTTGGTCGATGTAGAGCTTCTTGACGAAGTCCTCTCCGAAGGTGAGGTACAATTGCGCGGCCTGATTGCTTCCACTGCCGGGTATGGTCGGGTCCTGCAGCGAGATCTTTCCCTTCCATTTCGGGTCAAGCAGATCTTTGGATGATTTCAAGTCGCCGGGCTTGACTTGGCTCGTGTTGATATAAAACGGCGTCGTCACGGTGTTGGATAGCCGCAGGACATACTGATCGTCCGGATCGCTGAACCACAGCTTGCCTTTCTTCCATTTGGAGCCGTCGGTCACCTCGGGCAGCACCAGCACCGGCTTGATGGGGTCAAGCATCTTTTCCCGATAGAGAATGGTCGCCATGGTTTGAACCCCGGCGATCATGACATCCACCGTCAGCACTCCAGCCTGACGCTCGGCCCGCAACTTTGTGGCGGTCTCGCTGCTGCGGCCGCCGAGGTATTCCACCGTGATGCCGTAGCGTTCCTTGAACGCGGGCGGCAATGCTTGCCGCAGTTCCTGGCTGGGCGGGCCGGACACCACCACCTTGCCCTCTTTGCGGGCAGCCGCGAGCGTTTCGTCCCACGGCTTTTTCCAGTCCGCCGTCTGCGCCACGGCGCCGGGTGCGAATAGGACCAACGTCAGCAGCGCCATCAGCTTTTTCATGGCCGCCCTCATCTCGTTGCGTGGCGCTAAACGGTAGCCGGCGCCTCCATGCGGCACGCTATTCCTTGCTTGGCCAATTCCTCCTCGAACATGCGGCGGATCGCGGGATCTTCGTCCTGGTATTCGATCTGGTCGCCGCCTTTCTTGACGCTTTCATCGACGCCGTAGCTCTTCTTCATCCAGGGCCGCGGATATTTCTGGCTGCCCCAGCGCAGCGCGAGATAGCGTGCCGGAGTCTTGCCGGTGTTGAAATGCTGGTGAAACCACATCTCCGGCGGCACGACGACACTGCCGTCTTTCCAGTCGAAGCGCTGGACCGGCTGTCCCTCCGGCCACATCAGCGAATAGCCTTGGCCGCCGATGATGACGACGTGCGCGCCGGGTCCATGGCGATGCGCCTTCTTGTAGGTGCCGACGGGAAATTCCGAGATATGCGTGGTCATGGAATTCTCCGCCAGTTCGATCGCGACCGAGCTGCCGCCCGCCCCGCGCTCGTCCCAGCGGAACAGCGGCAAGTTGCGCACGTCCGGAACGAAATTCGTGTCCCAGATATGCATGCGGCGGCCCATGTAGGCCTCGCCCGCGCCCGAGAAGCTTTCCGGATCGGCATCGAAGCGGTCGTTGAAGGTGAACGGGTTGTCGGTGATGAAATCGATATTGCGCAGGAGATTGATCACGAACGGTGCCGATGTCACCACCAGCAGGCGCGCAGGATTCGTGCCGCTGCCGTTGAAATGCTGCCGCCAGGTATTCACCGGCGGCGAGAAAAGGCTTCCCGCCTGCCACTCGAAAGTGATCTTCTTTTTCTCATCGTTCCAGACCGAGGTCGAGCCGGTGCCCTCCAGGACGAAAATGAGTTCCTCGAACAGCAGCCGTTGCGGCTTGACGCTTTTGCCGGGCGGCATTTCCAGCAGATAGGCGTCGTTGATGTCGCCGGTGCCGATGAGATTGAGATAGGCGCCGCGCGCGCTCTTCCAGTCCCACGGAGCGAGTTCGACCTTGCGCAGATCCTCGATATAAAACTCGCGGAGGATGGGCAGCCCCTGCGCCTCGATCCATTTCTGGTAAGGGGCTTTCCCGCCGATCTCTACCTGCTGGCCCTTGATCATGTTCAGGAGGCTTGCGCGCGCGCTTCGCCGCTGTCCGCCGCCGCGCGATGCAGCCCGATGACATCGTTGAACACATCGATGTAAATGATGCTGTTCTTTGCCGGATCGCGGATGAGACCCATGGGATCGCCACCCTTGCGCACGATCTCGATCTGTTCGTGCAACAGCCGCCGGAACATGACGATCCCGCGGTCGGCCGCGCCCAGATGTTCCTGCGTGCGGTCGGTGAGGGCGCCCTGGGTTTCCCAGGCCATCGCGTCCTGCGCGCCGACGATGTCCATATAATAGTTGCCCTGCTCGTCTTTCAGGGGGCGGTATTCGTGAGGCGGGTCCTGATCGGCGGGCGAACGGTCGGTGTTCGAGGGGACGAAGTTCACGCGATAGACCTGCGTATGCGTGTCGTCCAGCGGAACGCGGATCTGGATGTTGTGGCGATAGCGTTCGTTCCTCGCGCCCCGATCGGCGGGCGAGACGTGCCGCAGCATGGTCGGGAAGATCAGCGGATGCTCGTCGACGCGCGGCGCATCACCCGGATTTTTGCCCGGCGAGATGCGGCGCTTAACAATGCCGTACTCGAACGGGAAGAATTCGTGCTCTTCATCATATTGACCAAGCTCCCGCCCGAACGTGGCGGTCCTCCCATGCAGCCAATAGAGATGTGAGGGATCGACCGAGTTCTCCATCGGCTGCAGCCAATTGCAATTGATGACGGACTCGATGGTCACCCAGCGCTTGCCGTCCTCGCGCGCGAGACAATCCCAGCGCGGCAGCACAGGCGCGGCTCCTGGACCCATATAGGCGAACAGCAGGCCCGCCATTTTCTGCACCGGATAGGCCGGCTGGCGGATTTCGTTTTTATACGCCCATTCCGGCGGCTCCGGCGGCGTTTCCAGACACTTTCCTTGGAGATCGTATTTCCAGCCGTGATAGGGGCAGCGGATGCCGTCCGCCTCCACCCGTCCATAGAACAGTGACGCGGCCCGGTGCCGGCATTGCTCGGCCACCAAGCCATAACGCGGCTGCATTTCGCCGGGCTGTAGTGGCATACGGAATACCACGAGCTTTTCGCCCAGCAGCGTCACCCGCTTGGTTGGATTTTGTTCGGTAAGTTCGCCGGCAATCGAAACCGGGTGCCAATAGCGGCGCAGCAGTTCACCAGCGGGCGTGCCCGGACCTACCCGTGTGAGGAATTCGTTTTCCGCCTGACGCACTGCTCACCTCCGGCGGGCAATTACCTCCCGAAACGGTGATCGAGTCAACTTTGAATTGTGGCGTTTGCCGCAGCGCACCAAGCAGTCGTGATTACTTATCCTTCGCCAGCATGGCCTCGTAGCCCAGGCTTTCCATCACCTCGATCACCGAGCGCCCGCTGCGAATGGCATCCGCCATCTTTGTTTCACGTTCCGCCAGCGCTTCCGCCTGGGCGATCACTTCCTGTTCCTTCGCGCGCGGAATGAAGACCACCCCGCTGCCGTCGGCGATGACGAGATCGCCCGGATGCACCTGCACGCCGGCGAACTCGATCTCCTCATTATAAGACTCCTGCATCACCCGCCCGCGCGCCGTCACCTGCACCGCCGCGCGCCCGTAAACCGGAAATTCCAGGTCGCGGCTTTCGTCCACGTCGCGAGCCGCGCCGTCCACGATCACGCCGCGCACTTTTTTGGTCCGTGCGGCCAGCGACAACAGGCCGCCCCAGGCGGCGACATCGGTTCGCCCGCCATGGTCGACCACGATCACATCGTTGGGCGTCGCGGCCGCGATGGCGGGCGTGCATAAATGCTGCTTCGGCTTTTCCAGCCCGGCCGGCTTGATCTTCACCGTGACGGAGCGCCCGGCAATGCGCGGGCAGGGCCATAGCGGACGGATTCCGATCACCGCGCCCTTGAGTCCGAGACAGTCGAGCGCATCCGATACCGCGCAGGTGTCGAGCTTGCCAAGGCGGGAGATAAGATCGTCTGCAACCATGTTGCGTACTCTCAGCTAAGGCGCTTATGCGCTTGTGCCGTTGACTAGGCGGCGATTTTGTCAGTAAACGGCGGGTGAGGCTATCACCGTCTTCCACCGCAAGAAAAATGGAAAGCTCTATTGCCAAGCGCATGGCCGCCAATGTCGCCGGGCTTTCCCGCCAGATCAGTGCCGTCCGTGCGAGGCGCGCTGGATGACTAAGGCTCCCGAGCGCGGCCGGTTACCTCGGGGCCTCATCGCCCTGCGCGAACGCAACTTCAGCCTTTACGTCGGCGGTCAGTTTACCTCCCAGCTTGGGAGCTGGATCGAGATGACCGCCGTCAGTTGGATCATCTATGAGATGACCAACTCGCCATTCCTGCTCGGCTTGAACGGCCTGTTCCGGGCGGCGCCGACAATTCTTCTGGCGCTGTATGGCGGCGCCATCGCCGACCGCTTGCCGCGGCGCTTCCTCCTCTATTGCACGGAATCGACGATGCTCATGGCGTCGCTGGTCATGGGCATCCTGGCGGTGACGGACAGTCTGCAATTCTGGCATCTCTACCTGCTCAACCTGGTGAGCGGTTCGCTGCAAGCCTTCTCGGTGCCTGCGCGTCACGCGCTGTTCGCCGGGCTTGTCCCGCGTTCGTCCATGCAAAGCGCGGTCACCTTGAATTCCGTGGCCGTGCGCGGCGGCGGTTTCTTCGGGCCCATGGTCGCCGGTATCGCCTTGGCCTACGGCAACTATTCGGTGCCGTTCTTCGTCAATGCGGCAAGCTTTGTCGGGATGCTTATCGCGCTTGCGATGATGCGGCTGCCGCCGTCGCAAGTGGATGCGACGGTGCCGCGCTCAAGCCTGGGCGCGGGCATGACCGGCGGCGTCGCCTTCGTCTGGCGCACGCCTTTGCTCAAGGTGGCATTGGGCCTGGAACTGGCGACGGGACTTTTCGGTCACAACACCGCGCTGCTCACCATCATCGTGCGCGACATCATCGGCGCCGGGCCGGAGGGCTTGGGTTTGCTGCTCAGTGCGATGGGGGCCGGCGCCATGCTCGGCATGGTGCTGCTGGTGACGTTTCATGTGGAGCGGCACGCGCGCCTGATCCTCACCCTTGGCGCCTTCTATACGGTGCTGTGGGCGGGCTTCGCCTTTTCGGAGTTGCTTTGGCTGTCGGTGATCCTCTCCTTTGCCCTTGGCATAATCGACAGCATCTGGGGTGTGACGCGCAACACGGTCGCGCAGCTCCTGGTGCCGGACGCGCTGCGCGGACGCGTCATGTCCGTCGTCATGTTAGTGACGCGCGGCGGCTCCCAACTCGGCCGCGTCCAAAGTGGTTTCCTCGTCGGTTTGATCGGCGCGCCGGCTGCGGTGCTGGCGGGCGCTGCGATTATCGGCGCGGCGATCTTGGCCTCGACGCGGGTGAAGCTGCCGAAGCGGATCATCAAGCACGTACCACCCACTCCCGATAGCGAAGCGGTTCCTTAACTTTTCAGGCGTGCAATGGCGCGGGGCTGTTGTTGATAATCGCATCGGCGATAAATTTGCCGATTGCCGCGCGCTGCGGGCCCCAGAGGCGGAAAGTCACTCCGTCAGGGCGTAGATCTGGTCCAAAAGGCATTCTCGCATTTATGCCGTGCCTGAAAACACGAGAACGGACCGTCCCGGCGCTTGCGATTTCCAGCCGGATGGCACGCTCTGTCCTTTCGGCCCTCCGGGCGCGGTGTTCAGCAGCATCGTCCAGCTGTTGTATTCCGGCAGCGTCGGCAGGATGAATTCGATCGCTTCTGGCGCGGCATTGAGCACGACAAACACCGGCGATTGGCCCGGTTCGGACGGCCCAAGCACATAAGACAGGAATCTACCCTCGGGAAAATTCCAGTCGGTCTCGGTCATTTCCGTTGCCTGCGGCGTCAGCCAAAGCACGCCGAAGGCTCCATTCTCACGGCGCCCATCCACCCAGTGCCGACTACGAAGTTGAGGAAAGCGGCGGCGCAGCTCTGTCAGTTCCGTGACAAGCTTAGTCATGTCTTCGCCTTCGCGGCCAAGGTCCGACCACTTCACCCAACCGATTTCATTGTCCTGGCAATAGGCGTTGTTGTTGCCTTGCTGGCTGTTGCCCACCTCGTCGCCCGCGAGCATGAGCGGCACGCCTTGCGCGAGGAAAAGCGACGACAACAAATTCCGCCGCAATTGGCGGCGCAATTGCAGAATTTCCGGGTTGTCCGTCGGTCCTTCGACGCCGCAATTGGTGCTGTTGTTGTCGTCCGAGCCGTCGCGGTTTTCTTCGCCGTTGGCCTCGTTGTGCTTGTGGCTGTAGCTGACCAGATCCGCGAGCGTGAAGCCGTCATGCACGGTGACGTAGTTGATGCTGGCGAGCGGGCTACGGCCGTCGTGATTGAACAGATCGGCCGAGCCGCTCATCCGGCCACTGACCTCGCCGATCAGATTTCCTTCGCCGGTCCAGTAGCGCCGGAGCGTGCGGCGGAACTGATCGTTCCATTCCGCCCATCCCGGCGGAAAGGCGCCGACCTGATAGCCGCCCGGGCCGATATCCCAAGGCTCCGCGATAAGCTTGATGCCCGCCAGCACCGGGTCCTGACGGATAGCGGCAAAAAACGCCGCGCCGCGATCGAACCCGTTCGGCCCGCGGCCGAGCGTCGTAGCGAGATCGAAGCGGAAGCCGTCCACATGACAGACTTCGACCCAGTACCGCAGCGAATCCATGACCATCTGCAATACGCGCGGATGCGTGAGGTTGAGCGCGTTGCCGCAGCCGGTGAAATTGTCATAGTAGCGCGGCTCGTCCGGCAGCAGCCAGTAGTAAGAGGTGTTGTCGATGCCGCGGAAGCTCAGCGTGGGGCCAAGGTGGTTGCCCTCAGCGGTGTGATTGTAAACGACGTCCAGCACGATTTCGATACCAGCGTCGTGCAGCCGCGAAACGGTCGAGCGGAAAGCGTCAAGCGCATTGCCTTCGGGCGCGTAGCGCGGCTCGGGCGCGAAGAACCCAATCGTATTGTATCCCCAATAGTTGCTGAGCCCGCGCTCCACCAGATGCCGGTCATCGACGAAGGCATGGATGGGCAGAAGCTCGATCGTGGTCACGCCAAGCCGTTTGAGATGAGCGATGACGCCGGGCGCCGCCAAACCGCGGAAGGTGCCGCGCCATCCGCGCGGGACGTCCTCGCGCAACTGCGTCAGCCCCTTCACATGAGCTTCGTAGATAATGGTGTCTTCCAAGGGCACCAGCGGCAGGCGCTCCTCGCCCCAGGTAAAGGCCTCATCGACTACGACGGACTTTGGCATTCCGCGCGCGTTGTCGCGGCGGTCGAAAGAAAGGTCAGCTTTCGGCCCCCCGGTGCGATAGCCGAAATGCGCGTCGCTCCACACCAGCCGCCCGGCCAGCCGCTTGGCGTAAGGGTCGATGAGGAGTTTGTGGGCGTTGAAGCGGAAGCCCTTTTCCGGCTCATACGGCCCATGCACGCGGTAGCCGTAGAGTTGTCCGGGGGGCACATCGTTGAGATAGCCATGCCAGACGTCTTCGGTGCGTTCCGGCAGCGTGAGGCGTTCAACCTCGCGCCTGCCATGGCTGTCGAACAGGCAGAGCTCGACCTTTTGCGCATTGGCGGAGAACAGGGCAAAGTTCGTCCCGCGCCCGTCCCAGGTCGCGCCGAGAGGGTAGGGAGCGCCGGCCGAGAGCCGCGAGCTACCGCTCTGGGACGAGAAAAATTGCAGCAAGCGGTGGAATGGCAAGACTGACCTCTGGAATAGCGCCTTCCCCCAACGTCCTTACCTCGCCTGCGTTCCCCACATTGCTGCCGCCGTAAATCGCGGAGTCGGTATTGAGGACTTCGCGCCATTTTCCGGTGAACGGCACCTTGATGCGATAGTCCCGATAAACCTGCGGCGTGAAGTTGACGACTATGACACAGCGGTCATGAACTTCATGTCCCTTGCGCAGCCAGGCGAAGACGCTGCGGTCGGCATCATTCATCGTCAGCCATTCGAAGCCCTTGGCGTCGCAGTCGAGCTGATGCAGCGCGGGGACCGCCCGATAGAGGTTGTTCAGATCGCGGATGAGCGCCTGCACGCCCGCGTGCTTGGATTGGTCGAGCAGGTGCCAATCGAGCGAATCATCATGGTTCCACTCTCGCTCCTGGCCGAATTCGCTGCCCATGAACATGAGCTTCTTGCCGGGATGGCCGAACATGAAGGCGTAATAGGCGCGCAGGTTGGCGAAGCGCTGCCAGTCGTCGCCCGGCATGCGCCCGAGGATGGAGCGTTTGCCGTGCACCACCTCGTCATGCGACAGCGGCAGGATGAAATTCTCCGAGAAGGCATAATGCAGCCCGAACAGGATCTGGCCGTGGTGATATTTGCGGTGGATCGGATCCTTGCTGATGTAATCCAGCGTGTCGTGCATCCACCCCATGTTCCATTTGTAGCCGAAGCCCAACCCGCCCCAGTCCACCGGCCGCGACACCATGGGCCAGGCGGTGGATTCCTCTGCCGCGGTGGTCGCCTGCGGGTAGCGTGAAAAGACTTCGGAGTTGAATCGGCGCAGGAAGGAAATCGCCTCAAGGTTTTCCCGCCCGCCCTGCTTGTTCGGTATCCAGCCGCCCTCGGGCCGGCTGTAGTCGAGGTAGAGCATCGAGGCGACCGCATCGACGCGCAGCCCATCTATGCGGTAGCGATCCAGCCAGAACAGACCGTTCGCCATGAGGAAATTGGTGACCTCGGTGCGCCCGTAATTGTAGATCAGCGTGCCCCAGTCGAGATGCCGCCCCTGCATGGGGTTGGCATGCTCGTAAAGCGCATTGCCATCGAAGCGCGCCAGGCCGTGCGGATCATCGGGGAAATGCCCGGGTACCCAATCGAGGATCACGCCGATACCGGCCTTGTGGCACGCATCCACCAGGGCCGCGAATTCCGCCGGCGTGCCGAAGCGGCTCGTCGGCGCGAACAGCCCCGTCGGCTGATAGCCCCAGGAGCCGTCGAATGGATGCTCGCTCACCGGCAAAAACTCGACATGGGTGAAGCCGAGGTCCTTCACATAGGCGGGCAGCTCTCGCGCCAGCTCGCGATAGGTGAGCCAGCGGTTGCCCTCTTCCGGGCGCCGCCGCCAGGAGCCGAGGTGCACCTCGTAGATCGACATAGGCGCGCTTAGCGCATTCACGTTTGCCGCCGCCGGTTCCGGCCGCGGCACGGAAGCCAAATCCACCACAATCGAAGCCGTGCTCGGCCGGACCTCGGACCCGAAAGCCACCGGGTCGGATTTCAACGGCAGCAGCTGGCCATTCGAGCCGACGATCTCGTATTTGTATTTGTCGCCCGCCCGCGCACCGGGGATGAAGATTTCCCAGAAACCATTGCCGCGCACGCGCATCGCATGGCGGCGCCCGTCCCAGAAATTGAAATCGCCCACCACGCTGACGCGCTTGGCGTCGGGCGCGAACACCGCGAAGGCGACGCCGGCGATGCCCTCCATCTGCATCGGATGCGCGCCGAGCTTGTCGTAGAGATGCATGTGCGTCCCCTCGCCAAGCAGGTAGATGTCGAGCTCCGACAGAACGGGCTGGAAGCGATAGGGGTCTTCCAGCTCCACGACGTTGTCGCCATAGCGCGCGCGCAACTGATAGCGCCGCGATCCATTCGACAGCCGCCCGGCGAACAGCCCGGCGTCATGAATGCGGTCCATCTCGCTTTCGTGGCCCTGTTCGTCCACCGCAGCGACCTCTTTCGCGTCAGGCAGAAATGCACGCACCACCGGCACGCCGCCCTCCATGTGCAGGCCCAGATAATGGAAGGGGTCCGAGTGGCGGCCTTCGATGACCGCATAGGCTTCCGGAGACAGCGTATTCATGCCGCGTTCTCCTCTTCCGGCTGCGAAAGAATCCGGAGTGTACCCGCCAGCGGCACGTGCAACCATTCCAGCCGGTAGGCAAGTTCATAGTCGATTTCGTAGAAGGCTTTTTCCAACAGGAAGAAATTGAGCAGCTGCTTCGCCTGTTTCGGCTCTGCCGGCCACAGCCGCCCGTCGATCATCGCTTCGCGATAGGTTGCAAGCACGGCATCGACCGCGCGCGTGCGCCAGTCGTTGAGGGCGTGTTCGCTCTTGCCTTGATCATCCGGATCGAGACGGCGGGCGCGGTCGAGCGCCGAGGTGGCGGCATAGTCGAGGGAGCGCAGTAGGCCGGCCACGTCGCGCGCCGCGGGCACTTTGCGCCGGCGATCCTGCAGGCTGCGCCGCGGCTCGCCTTCGAAGTCGATGATGAAAACATCGTCCTTCGCCACCAGCATCTGACCGAGATGCAGGTCGCCGTGGTGGCGGATTTTCATGAGTTGCAGGTTGTCCGGCAGCATCGCCCGCAAGCGCTCGCCCAGCGAGGCGCGGTAGGCCAGCAAGGCATGGACAAGGCCGCGGTCCGCCTCGGTCATTTCAGTCTGGTGGCGCTGCAAATCATCGAATGTACGCGCCGTCCGCTGCAACAGCCCTTCGATCCAGGCGTTCAGGTCGTCGCGCGTCACCGGCTCAGGCGCGAAATCCGCAACGTCGTCGCGGCTTGCCAGTGCGATCTGCAGCTCGGCCACGCGCTGGCCGACACGGTGCAAACGTTGCGCAAGGGCCTTTTGCTCGTCGCTTTCCACCGCCGCGGCCGCCGTGAGCAGCCGCTGCTCCTCGACATAACGGTCGAGAGACGCGCTGGTGACCGCCCAGGCATCGCCCTGGTTTTCCACGAAACGGTGAATCGCCGCGACCGCGCCGGGCGTGTCGCCCGTGATCAGCTCGACCGCGCCCTTCAATGCGGGCGTGTTGGCGTAGGCCGTCTTCTCCGCCAGGAAGCGTCCCACCTCGATCTCCGGATTGACGCCGGGCTCAAGCCGCCGGAACAGCTTGACCACATATTCGTCGCCGACAAGCGCCGTGGTGTTCGTCTGCTCCGCGTTGGCGGCGCGGGTGTTCGCGAGCGCCTCGGGGGAGGGCGCGGGGATTTCACCGACCGGCCTGAACTCGAGCCGCCGCCCATCTTTTTCGATGGTCGCGGATTCGCGTACCTTTTCCACGACCAATGAGATGAAGTCCGGGTCGGCGGAGATATCCAGCAGCATCCCTTCGCGCGATCCGCGCCGCACCGCCGCCAGTGCGTTCGGATTCTTCTGCGAACGGTCGGAGCGCTGCCACTTGATGGTCAATGGCAGTAGATAGAATGACGTCTCGCGCCGGCCCGTCGCCTCGATCACGGCGATCTCCTGTCCGGGGTCGCCGGCCTTCAGCGGGATCGTCGCCGCGACTCTGGCCGCGATCGGAAAGCTGCCTCTTTCGGCGAACCAGCGGTGCGAGGAGAGAAATCCCGGCAGCACGTCCCGCTCCAGGATTTCCTTCGAGCGGCCCTGCCACACCGATTCCCAGCCGCCCGGAACCACCAGCGTTTCCAGCTCCGGCGCGATGCTGGGCGCTTCCCTCGAATCTTGCGCTTTTTCGCAAAGCCGGAACCAGAAGAACCCATACGGCGCCAAGGTGACGACATAGGGCTGATCGCCGATGGTCGGAAAATCCTTCTGGCCCAGCAGCTCGAGCGGTGTACGGCCGCGCCAAGGTGAGAGGTCGATCTCGGCCGCCTGCGCCGAACGCGACAGGTTGGCGACGCAGAGAATGACCTCGTTCTGATATTGCCGAACGTAGACCAGGACCGACCTGTTCTTCGGCCGGATGAAACCCATCGTGCCCCGGCCGAAAACCTTGCTCGATTTGCGCACGGAGATCAGGCGCTTGGTCCAGCTCAAGAGCGAGGACAAGCTGCGCGACTGCGCCTCCACATTGACGGCTTCATAGCCATAGACCGGGTCCATGATCATCGGCGCGTAAAGCCGGGCGGGGTCGCAGCGGGAGAATCCGCCGTTGCGGTCCGGCGTCCATTGCATGGGCGTGCGCACGCCGTTGCGGTCGCCGAGATAGATATTGTCGCCCATGCCGATCTCGTCGCCGTAGTAGATGATCGGCGTGCCGGGGAACGACATCAGCAGCGAATTCATCAGCTCGATCTTGCGCCGGTCGTTGTCCATCAAGGGCGCGAGGCGGCGGCGGATGCCGAGATTGATGCGCGCGCGCGGATCGGTGGCGTAGGTGGACCACAGGTAATCGCGCTCCACGTCGGTGACCATTTCCAGCGTCAGCTCGTCGTGGTTGCGAAGGAACAGCGCCCATTGCGAATTGGCCGGGATATCCGGGGTCTGCCGCAGGATGTCGGCGATCGGAAAGCGATCTTCCTGGGCGATCGCCATGTAAATCCGCGGCATCAGCGGAAAATGGTATGCCATCTGACATTCATCGCCGTCGCCGAAATAGGCGCTGACGTCTTCCGGCCACTGATTGGCCTCCGCCAGCAGCAGCTTACCGGGCGCGTAGGCATCAAGCTCCGCCCTTATCTTCTTGATGATGGCGTGCGTCTCGGGAAGGTTTTCGTTGTTGGTGCCTTCGCGCTCGCAGAGATAGGGGATAGCGTCGAGGCGGAATCCGTCCACGCCCATATCGAGCCAGCGCCGCATGACCTGCATGAGAGCCGACAGCACGCGCGGATTGTCGAAATTCAAATCCGGCTGGTGCGAGAAGAAGCGGTGCCAGTAATAGGCCTTGGCCGTGGGGTCCCAGGCCCAGTTGGATTTCTCGGTGTCATTGAAGATGATGCGCGTGCCGGCGTAGCGCTGGTCGCTGTCGCTCCAGACATACCAGTTGCGGGCGTCGGACGTCGGCTTGCTGCGCCGCGCGCGCCGGAACCACGGGTGCTCGTCCGATGTGTGATTGATGACAAGCTCGGTGACCACCCGCAGCTTGCGGCGCTTGGCCTCCTGCATGAAACGGCGGAAATCCGCTATGTTGCCGAAATCGGGATTGATGCGCCGGTAATCGGCAATGTCGTAACCGTCGTCCTTGCCCGGCGAGGGATAGAAGGGAAGCAGCCAGAGCGTGGTGACGCCGAGATCCTGGAGATAGTCGAGCTTCTCCGTCAGCCCGGCGAAGTCGCCAATGCCGTCGTTGTTGCTGTCGGCAAACGCCTTCACATGCAGCTGATAGATGACGGCGTCCTTGTACCAGAGCTCGTCAGCGGTCGTGCTCATTTCTGTCTTTATATCCGGGACAATGTTCATGGTGCCCTCACGCGATACAGCGAAAGAGCAGGACAGGGTCTTGATCCGCCTCGATGCGCAGGCGCACGCCGCCCCATTCGACCGTGCGCCGCTCGCCGGTGATCAGGTTCTCAACGGCTGTGACACGGCCGCGCGCTCCCGGCGGGCCGATTTCGATATCGCCGAAGTGGAACCAGAGTTCCCGCGCCCCCGCCCGCGTCAGCGCGATGGCAACTGCAATCGCGTTGTCGCCCGTCACCGATTCCTTGACGAAGCCGATCACATCGGGATTATCCACCGCTGCGAAGCGCAGATTGCTTGTCTGCAATAGCGCCGGGTTGCTTTGCCTCAGCCAATTCAGATGGCCGATGTAATTCTTGATATTGCCTTCCTTGTTCCAGTCGCGAACCTTCAATTCGTATTTTTCCGAATTAAGATATTCCTCCTTGCCGGGAATCGGCTCGTGCTCGATCAGTTCGAAGCCGTTGTAGATGCCGTAGTTGCCCGACAGCGTTGCCGCGAGCGCCACGCGCGCCTTGAAGGTCCACGGATCACCTGTCTGTAAATGGACCGGCAGGATGTCGGGCGTGTTGGTGAAGAAATTCGGCCGGAAATATTCGCGCTCTGGATAGCGCGTGATCTCGCTGAGATACGCCTGCAATTCTTCCTTGCCGGTGCGCCAGGTGAAATAGGTATAGGACTGGGTGAAGCCGAGCTTCGCGAGCGCCTTCATCACCTTGGGCCGCGTGAAGGCCTCGGCCAGGAAGATGACGTTCGGGTCAACCGACTGCACCTCGCGGATTAGCCATTCCCAGAACTCGAATGGCTTGGTGTGCGGGTTATCGACGCGGAAGATGCGCACGCCCTGGCTCAGCCAGAACAGTACCACGTCGCGCAACGCCGCCCACAGCCCTTCCTTATCCGGCCCAAAGAAATCGGGATTGACGATGTCCTCGTATTTCTTCGGCGGGTTCTCGGCATATTGGATCGAGCCGTCGGGTCGGCGCTTGAACCATTCCGGGTGCGCCTTGAGCCAAGGATGATCGGGCGAGCACTGGATGGCGAAATCGAGCGCGAGTTCCAGCCCATGCTCGGCGCAAGACGCCACCAGACGCCGGAAATCCTCCAGCGTCCCGAGTTCAGGATGAATGGCCTCGTGTCCGCCTGTCTCCGAGCCGATGGCATAAGGGCTACCGGGATCGCCGGGCTTCGCGCCCAGGGAATTGTTGCGGCCCTTGCGGTTGGTATGGCCGATCGGATGGATCGGCGTGAAATAAAGAACGTCGAAGCCAAGCGCCGATATTTCCGGCAGCCGCGCAATGCAGTCGTCGAAGGTGCCATGCTTGCCGGGAATGCGCCCCTGGCTGCGCGGCATCATCTCATACCAAGCACTCGCGCGGGCGAGCGGCCGGTCGGCGTAGAGCGGAAAGACGTCGCTGCAGGTCCGGTCGGAATGCTGCACCCTCGCGGCCGCGAGCAGCTCTTCCGACAGCAGCGGCGCGGCGTCGTTGCCCGCTTCGCTTTCCCGCAAGGCCTCGCTGATGATGAAGGCATCGGCCTTGCTGCGCGGCTTCAGCCCGGCCAGAAGCTGGCGTCCTTCCTGTGTCTCCAAAGTGATGTCTTGGCGGGCATCCCGCTTGGCCAGAAAATCGTGCCGCCAAGTGCCGAAGGTGTCCGTCCAGGCCTCGATGGCATAGGCGTAGCGTCCCGGGCTCGGGGGCGTGAAGCTCGCCGTCCAGCGATCATTGTTGTGCAGGCGCATGGGTGCGCGCGCCCATTTGTCCGCGGTGTCCGCGCGCCACAACAGATCGGCCGCCAGAACGGAGTGACCGTCCCGGAAAATGTCCGCCCAGACCTCAACCGACTCGCCCGCGATCCGCTTGACCGCGAACCGGCCGCCGTCGACGGAGGGATAAACATCTTCAATATAAATCCGCCGACCGGAAAGGTCGCTGACTGAAGAGATACTTACGTTCGCTGTCACGTTCCCGACCGTACTCTAGCCGTCCGCTCGACCGGCATAGGGCGCAATTGAATAAGAACTGACTGCCGGCCGTTTTGGTTCCCCCGGAAGGCATCCTACGGCGCAAAAAGGCGCTTTTAGGAGGAACAAACCGTGTCGATTACCGTTTCCGCCTGGGGTTAACCGCCGTTCCACGGCAAGCCATTCATGTATATCAGCTATACCGCCCGCAGGCGCGCAGCTCGCAAGGAAGCTTGTCAGCATGGATCGCATTCAAGCCCGCGCGGCCGAGTTGGGTATCGAGACGGAATACCGGGACGCCTACGGCCAGATGCGGTCGGTTGATGCCGAAACGCTGACCCGCTTGGTCGATGTATTGTCCGCCGACAGCGATCTTACGCCGCGTGTCCTTCCCCGCACCATTGTCGTCCGCCGCAACCGTGAATCCCGCGTGCGGGTGGAAGCGCCGCCGGGATCTTCTATCCGCTGGAATATTTCGGGGGAGGCGCAACTTACCACGGGTGAGGGCGCTGCTCCTTTTCTGAGCTTGCCGGATAATCTGCCGATTGGCGTCTTCCACCTTGGGCTTAGCGTCATGCTGCCCGAAGGCGAGCGGCGCGAGGAAGCGACGCTCCTCGTTGCGCCGGAGCGCGCCTATCAAGGCAGCGACAATGCGCCCAGGCGTCTATGGGGCCTCGCCGTGCAGCTTTACGGTGTCCGCTCGCAACGCAATTGGGGGCACGGCGACTTCACCGATCTCGCCGGGCTGGTCGATCTTGCGGCCGCGTGCGGCGCCGCCGCGATCGGTCTTAGTCCTCTGCATGCGCTTTTCGATGACAAGCCGGACGACATCAGCCCCTATTCGCCCAACAGCCGGCTTTTCCTCAATCCGCTTTATATCGATATCGAAGCCATTCCGGAGTTTCCAGGCGTCGCCGCCGCGGGCCTGGAGCAGGAAGTCCGCCGCCTTCGCGACGGCGAGTTGGTCGATTACCCGGGCGTGGCGAACGCGAAGATGCGCGCGCTTCATCTTGCCTATGACAACTTCCGCACTGGCGCATCGGTAGAGCGGCGGGCCGCGTTCGAAGGTTTCCGCAAAGATCGCGCTCCGGTGCTTCGGCGCTATGCCTGTTTCGAAGTGCTGCGGCGGCGCTTCAAGACGCCATGGTGGGAATGGCCGGCGGAATGGCAGAATGCCGACGATGACGCCCTTCGGCGGCTTGAAACCGCCGACGGCGACGCCGTCGCCTTTCATGAATTCGTCCAGTGGATTGCCGACGAGCAGCTCTCAGCGTGCGGCGAGCGGGCGCGCCGGCGTGGCCTGCCCATCGGGCTTTATCTCGACATAGCCGTGGGCGTTCGGCCCGAGGGCTTCGACGCCTTTCATGACCGGGAGTCAGTTCTTCACGATGTCCATGTCGGCGCACCGCCGGATATTCTCAATACGGAAGGGCAGAATTGGGGTTTGGCCGGGCTCAATCCTATCGGCTTGGAACGGAGCCGGTTAGAGCCGTTCCGCCGCGTGCTGCGGGCCTCGATGCGCTACGCGGGCGCCGTCAGGCTGGATCACGCCCTGGGTCTCAAACGTCTCTTTCTCATTCCGCGGGGATTGCACGCCAAGCAAGGCGGCTATGTGCGGTTTCCATTCGAAGCTTTGTTGGCCGTCGCCGCGCAGGAAAGCGTGTGGAACAGATGCATCGTCATCGGCGAAGACCTCGGCACCGTTCCCGAGAATTTCCGTGAGACGCTGGCCGATTGGGGCATCTGGTCGTACCAGGTGATGATGTTCGAGCGCGACCACGCGGGAAACTTCATCCCGCCCGGACACTATCGCGAGAATGCGCTGGTCACTTTCAACACCCATGACCTGCCGACCTTCGCCGGCTGGACGGCGCACCACGATCTTGCCGTCAAACGGCAACTCGGTCTCGATCCCGGCGAAAGCGATGAGGAGCGGGAGAAGGCGCGCGCGGCGCTTGCCGCCGCTGTAGGCCAGGGTTCACCGCCAGAATTTCCGGCGGTGGCGAATTATCTCGCGCGCACGCCCGCGCGTCTCCTGGTCGTCAGCATGGAGGATGTGTTGGGGATCGTGGACCAGCCCAATGTGCCGGGCACCGTCGATCAGCATCCCAATTGGCGCCGCCGTCTGCCGGTCAGCCTTGACGACGTGAAGGACGGCAAAGGGCTTGCCGCCGTGGCCAAAGTCATGGCCACGGCAGGACGCGCTTTTAGTTGAGGCCCTTGGTATCCGCTCTCACGCCATAGCGGGCGAATTCTTCCGCGATGGTCGGCTTGAGCGCCTTGGCCGCTTCGATATTGGCCACGCTGGCGACGGTATCGCCATTCATCAGCTTGGCCACGCCGCGGCCGAACAAGGCGCCGGGCATTTTCGGATCAAGCTTCAGGGCCGCGTCGTAATCGACGATGGCGTCCTTCAACTGACCCATCTTCAAATAGACCAATCCGCGGCGGTCCAGGCTCTTGGGATCAGCGGGTTTCAGCCGCAGCGCCTCGTTGCAGTCCTGCAACGCGGTTTTCAGTTCACCCATGAATAGCCGGGTGCCGCAACGGCTGCTCCACGCTTCCGAATTCGCCGGCTGCAAGCGGACCGCCTGATCGAATTCCGCGACCGCGCGGTCATATTCCCGCGCGCCGAAGAAGATGTTGCCGCGGTTGTAGATCGCGATGGCCTGGGTGTTGTCGATCTTGATGGACGGAGGAACGCCCTGGGTCGGCCGGCTGTCCTCGCGCTTGTTCTCGAATGTGCCACCCGGGGCGCTCAGTGCGACAAGATAGGTCGGGCCGACCTTGATCGCCTGATCCCACTCCGGAATGGTGACGTCGTATTCGCGCCGGTCATAGTAGGCGACGCCGCGGTCGTGGAACGCCTGCGCGTAGTTCGGGTTGAGCTTGATCGCCTGGTTCAAGTCCTGCGTGGCACGCTCGTAATCGCGCTGATCGTAGTACGCGATGCCGCGGTTGTAGAAGGCGAGCGCATAGCCAGCATTCAGCTTGATCGCCTGGTCGAAATCAGCAATCGCCTTGCCACGGTCGCCGAGGTTCCGATGGGCGAATCCGCGGTTGTTGAAGGCGATGGCGAAGTTCGGGCGGATTTTGATCGCCTGGTCGAAGTCCCGCACCGCCGCCTCGGCGTCGCGCCGGTCATCGTGGGAGAGGCCCCGGTTGTTGTAGGCCAGCGGATTGTTCGGGTTGAGCTTGATCGCCTGATCGAAGTTCTGGATGGCGCGTTCATAGTCGCGCTTCTCATAATAGACGTTGCCCCGGTTGAAGAAGGCGATGTCGTAGCTCGGATTGAGCTTCACCGCCTGATCGAGGTCGGCAATAGCGCGTTCCGGGTCGTCCTTCGTGCGGTAGGCAAAACCCCGGTTGTTGTAGGCCAGCGCATTTTGCGGGTCGAGCTTGATCGCCTGATCGAGGTCCGCGATAGCGCGGTCGGTCTCGCCCCGGAGGCCGTAGGCAATGCCGCGATGATAATAGGCCAGGGCGAACTTGGGATCGATCTTCACCGCTTGATCGAAGTCCGCGATCGCGCGCGCCATGTCGCCCTTGTTGCGATAGGACAGGCCGCGATTGGTCAAGGCATGGACGTGCTTGGCGTCGAGCCGCGTGACCTGCGTGAAGTCGGCGATGGCGCGGTCGTAATCGGCTTTGTCGCGATGGGCGAGGGCGCGGTTGTAATAGGCAACCGTGTAGTTGGCATCGAGCTTGATCGCCTGGTCGAGATCCTCGATAGCCGAGTTGTATTCGCGCTTCTCGTAGAAGGCGTTGCCGCGGTTGTACAGGGCCAGCGCGTAGCGCGGGTCGAGCTTGATCGCCTGCTCATAGTCGGCAATCGCACGGTCTACATCGCCCTTGTTGCGATAGGCGAAGCCGCGGTTGTTGAAGACCAGCGGGCTTTTCGGATCGAGTTTTGCCGCCTGATCGAGGTCCGCGATAGCGCGGTCCGCATCGCCCTTTGAACCATAGGACATGCCGCGATCGTAATAGGCTTGTGCGTAGGCGGGGTTCACCCGGATCGCCTGGTCGAAGTTCTGGATGGCGCGATCGAAGTCGCGCTTGGTCTCGTAGGCGTTGCCCCGCATGTAGAGAGCGACCGCATAGTTCGGGTTGATGACGACAGCCTGATCGAAGTCGGAAATGGCGCGGTCGATATCGCCTTTGGCGCGGTTGGAAAGGCCGCGGTTATAGAAGGCAAGCGCGTTCTTGGCATCGAGCCGGACCGCCTGATCGAAGTCCACGATGGCTTTGTCGTGCTCGGCCTTGGCCGCGTAGGCAATGCCCCGGTCATTGAACGCCATGGCAAAGGCCGGGCGCAGCTTGATGGCTTGGCTGTAGTCCGCAATCGCGCGGTCATAATCGTTCTTGTTCTCGTAGGCATTGCCGCGGTTGTGGAACAAGGCGGCGTCGGCCGGATCGATCTTGATCGCCTGGTCGTAGTCCTGGATCGCGCGCTCGAAGTCGCGCTTGTCATAGTAGGCGTTGCCGCGGTTGTAGAACGCCACCGCGTAGGTCGCGTTGAGCTTGATCGCCTGGTCGTAATCCTGGATGGCGCGATCGAGCCGGCCCTTCACGCTGTTGGCGAGGCCGCGGTTGATGAAGGCATGCGCGTTCTTGGCGTCGAGCCGGGTCGCCTGATCGAATTCAACGATGGCGCGGTCGGTATCTCCCTTGGCCGCGAAAGCAAAGCCCCGATCGTTGAAGGCAGCGGAGCTCTTGCCATCAAGCCGGATGGCCTGATCCAGGTCCTCGATGGCGCGATCGTAGTTGCCCTTCGCCGCATAGGAATTGCCGCGCACATGGAAGGCGAGCGCGATCTTGGGATCGAGCTGGAGCGCCTGGTTGAGGTCGCTGATGGCCTGGTCATATTCACGCTTGCCGTAATAGGCGGCGCCGCGATTGTAGAACGCCACGGCATCCTTGGCATCGAGCTGGATCGCTTGATCGAAATTCTGGATGGCGCGGACGTAATCCTGCTTCTCATAATAGGCGATGCCGCGATCCTTGAACGCGAGCGCGTTTTTCGCGTCGTACCGGATGGCTTGATCGAAGTTCTGGATAGCGCGGTTATAGTCGCCCTTTCCGAAGTACACATTGCCCCGGTTGTAGAAGGCCATTGCATAGTTCGGGCTGATACGAATGGCCTGGTTGAAGTCCGTGACCGCTTGATCGGCATCACCCTTGGCCGCGAAGGCGATGCCGCGGTCGTTGAAGGCCAGCGAATAGGTCGGGTTGACCTTGACGGCTTCCGTCAACTCCTGGACCGAGCGGTCATAGCCGCGCTGGTTTTCGCTTCCGCGGGTCGCCGGCACGTATTCCGCCAGTTTGGTCAACTGCTCGAAATCCGTGAGCGCGCGCTCGAAATCATATTTGCTGTAGTGGGAGAGACCCCGATCGTGGAAGGCGAAGGCGTCCTTCGGATTCAACTTGATCGCCTGGTCGAAGTTCTGAATGGCGCGGTCGTAATCACGCCGCTCATAATAGGCATTGCCCCGGTTGTAATAAGCAAACGCATAGTTGGCGTTGAGCTTGATCGCCTGGTCGAAGTCCGCGATGGCGCGTTCAGTGTCGCCCTTGCTGCGGAGGGCATAGCCGCGGTTGTTCAGAGCCACCGCGTTCCGGGGATCAAGCCGGATCACTTCCTCGAAATCCTTGATGGCGAGATCGACCTCGCCCTTGATGCCGTAGGCGATGCCGCGATCGTTGAAGGCGGGAACATCGCTCGGATTGAGCTTGACCGCCTGCGTCAGATCCTGGATCGCGCGGTCATAGTCGCGCCGGTTGTAATAAGCATTGCCGCGGCTGCTGAAGGCGAGCGCATATTTCGGATTGATCTTGATCGCCTGGTCGTAATCCGTAATGGCGCGATCCGGCTCTCCCTTGCTGCGATAGGCATTGCCGCGGCTGTAGAAGGCGACGTCGTAGCTCGGGTTGAGCGCCACCGCCTGCGTCAGATCCTGGATCGCACGGTCAAATTCGCCTTTATCGTAGTAGGCATTGCCGCGGTTATTGAACGCGACCGCGTCTTTTGGATTGAGCTTGATCGACTGCTCGAAGTTGCTGATCGCACGGTCGTAATCCCGCTTGGCGTAATAGGCGTTGCCGCGATGGAAGTAGGCGCGGTCGAAGTTGGGATTGAGTTTCACGGCCTGGTCGAAATCGCGGATTGCCCGATCGGTCTCACCTTTGGCCACATAAGCCAGGCCGCGGTTGTTGAAGGCGAGGTCGTAATTCGCATTGACCTTGATCGCCAGATCGAAATCCTGGATCGCGCGGTCGATCTCGCCCTTGCTGTGATAGGCCAGCCCGCGATTGTTGAGCGCCAGATCGTTGTTGGCATTGATCTTGATCGCTTGATCGTAATCCTGGATGGCGCGGGCGAGGTCACCCTTGCTCACAAACGCCAAACCGCGGTTGTTGAACGCCTCATCGTAGGTCGGCCTCAGCCTGACCGCTTGGTCGTAGTCGTCGATGGCGCGATCGTGCCTGCCCTTGGCCGCGTGCGCGGCGCCGCGGTCGTTGTAGGCCACGGCGAATTTCGGATCGATCCGGATGGCCTGGTCGAAATCGGTAATCGCGCGGTCATAATCGCGCTTGGCGGCGTAGGCATTGCCGCGGCTATCCAAGGCCGCCGCGAATCTGCCGTCTTGCTGGATCGCCTGGTCGAAGTCGCGGATGGCGCGGTCGAAGTCGCGCTTCTGGTGATAGGCCAAGCCGCGGCTATGCAGCGCCAGCGTATCCTTGGCGTTGATCTTGATCGCTTCGTTGTAGTCCGCGATCGCGCGGTCGAAGTCCCGCTTCTCGGCATGCGCGTTTCCGCGATTGTAGAACGCCAGCGCGAATTTGGGGTCCAGTTTGATCGCCTGGTCAAAGTCCGGGATGGCCCGCTCCACCTCGCCCTTGTTCTGGTAGGTGAAGCCCCGGTTGTAGAAAGCCATGGAATTCTTGGGGTCCAGCCGGACCACTTGCGAGAAGTCGGCGATGGCGCGCTCGAAGTCCCGCTTGTTGCTGTGCGCGATGCCGCGGTTGAAGTAGGCCGCGTCGTAGTTTGGATTGATCTTGATGGCTTGGTCGAAGTCGTAGATGGCGCGGTCGAAGTCGCGCTTGGCCTTGTAGCTTTCAGCGCGATTGAAGAAAGCGAGCGCGAATCTCGGATCGAGCCGGATCGCCTGGTCGAAGTCCTGAATGGCGCGGTCTACGTCTCCCTTGCCGACGTAGGCCAGGCCACGAATGTTGAAAACCACCGTGTAGTTCGGCTTGATGTTGAGCGCCTGGTTGAGATCCTGAATGGCGCGGTCGTAGTCCTGCTTCTCGAAATAGATGCTGCCGCGGTTGAAGAAGGCTACGGGATAGTTGGCATTGAGCTTGATCGCCTCGTTGTAATCCGCGATGGCGCGATCATAGTCGCGCTTCTCGCCGTACGCGGAGCCGCGATTGAAGAAGGCCAAGGAGTTCTTCGGATCCAGCTTGATCGACTGGCTGAAGTCGGAGATCGCGCGTTCGTCGTCGCCCTTGTCCTTGTGCGACAGGCCGCGGTTGTAGAAGGCCAGTGCGATCTTCGGATCGGTCTTGATTGCCTGATCGAAATCCGCGATCGAACGGTCGATTTCGCCTTTCACCCGGTAGGTGATGCCGCGGTTGTAGTAGGCCAGCGCATCCTTGGGATCGAGCGCGATGGCCTGGCTCAAATCCTGAATGGCGCGGTCGTATTCGCGCTTGTCGTAAAAGGCCACGCCACGGTCGTAGAAGGCGGGCGTATATTTCGGATTGATCTTGACCGCCTGGTCGTAGTCCTGGATCGCCCGATCGAGATTCCGCTTGTCGTAATAGGCGTTGCCGCGGTTGTAGAAAGCCACGGCGTAGTTCGGGTTGAGCTCGATCGCCTGATCGTAATCCGCGATGGCGCGATCAGGGTTGCCCTTGCCGCGATAGGCGAGACCCCGGTTGTTGTAGGCCTCGGGGTCCTTCGGATCGACCTGGATCGCCTGGTCGAAGTCGTCGATCGCGCGATCGACTTCGCCCTTGGTCATGTAAATCATGCCGCGATTGGCAAGGGCGGAGCCATAGCTCGATTTGATCCGCAGCGTTTGCGTCAGGTCCTGGATTGCGCGCTCGTAGTCGCGCAGATCCTTGTAGGCGAGGCCGCGATTGAAATAGGCGTCGGCTTCCCGCGGGTTGATCTTGATGACCTGATCGAAGTCGGGAACGGCGCGGTCGGACTCTCCCTTGGCGCGATAGGCCATGCCGCGCTGGAGCAGCGCGTCGGAATATTGCGGGTTGATCTTGATCGCCTGGTTCAGGTCTTGGATCGCGTGCTCGTAGTCGCGCTTCTCCTGATAGACCTGAGCGCGGTTGAGGAAGGCAATTGCGCTTTTCGGATCGATCCGGATCACCTGATCGAAATCGCGCAGCGCGCGGTCCGTATCGCCCTTGTCCACGTAGGACAGCGCGCGGTTGTGATAGGCGGCGGTGTTTTTGGGATCGGCCTCGATCGCCTGGTCGAGATCCTTGATGGCGCGATCATGGTCGCCCTTTTCGCCATGGGCGGCGCCGCGGCTGCTCAAGGCGATGGAAAGATTCTGCGGCCTCTCGCGGCCGGCGTCGATCACTTCAGTGCAAGCCGCGATGCGCGCGGCGGCCGAGGTGTTCTTGGCCACGCATGCATTCCATTGCGGATGCACCGTCTGCGTGGACGCTGGCGCGGCGATCAACGTGACCGCAGCTACGCAAATGACACCACGAGTGATGTGCCGAAGTCCAAAAGTCATGCCGTCCCTCAAATCACGCAAACTTAGGCGGGCCCTCTCATTTTGCAGAGAGTCGGCTTGATTACTAAACCGTTTAGCCCAGCCCGTGCTGAGGATTTGGCAGTAATATTAATAGCCGCCCCGCCTTTCATTATGATCGCTACCGCGCCTTTTGCGCGGCAGCTTCAACATGCGGAGCTGGTGAGTGATGATGAACGGGCTCCCGCCTCATCAATGCGGACGCGACGCAACCATCCCCCTGGGGCACCCTGCGCGTAGCTAGAGTTCCATTGACGCGCGTTGCGGCTCCCCCTCCGCAGTGCCGGTTCGTTGGAACCGCTAGCCTTATTGTTAATTATTAATTGTGGAGATTTTTGGCCCTACCCGTTCTCCTGGCGTCCGTATCCGAAACCGATTACAACCAAAATACCTAATTGGCGGCAGCAGATAAGCCGCGAGGCCGTCTCTTGCCTGAGTGCCTAAAAGCCTAACGTCAAGGTTGTGTGCCGCGCCATGAACTTGATCCTCGTTAAGATGTTCGCGACGGCGCTGGCCCTGGCCCTGGTAACGACCCGGCCCGATGCCGTAAAGATCGAATTCGATCCCGAATATGACCAGGTCGAGGTTGTTGAACTGCTCCAGGCGGGCTGCGCGCATATGCGCAAGGCCTTCGATGTCGAGGACATCAATCTCGATGAGCTCATTGCGACGGCTCTGGAGGACCCCTCCGCTATGGCGGGAGAGATCAAGAGCTTTCGCGGCATCAATTTCGACGATTTGTTCATCGCATACCGGCTGTTCTGCCGTGGCGAAGAGATAGACAAATCGCCGTTCGACATGGGCGAAGTCATTAAATTCTACAACAAGACGGTCGCCGACCTGCCGGACCATACCCGGCTGAAAGGGCTCAAGCTGCCCGGGACCACGCAGATCGCGGACAGCAAAGGCGAGTACTTCGCGGAACTGTTCGAATCTGACCACCGCCGCGTCTGGGTGCCGCTGTCCGACATACCGGACTATGTGCAAAAGGCTTTTGTCGCTGCTGAGGATAAGCGGTTTTACCAGCACCGGGGCATCGACGAGCGCGGGCTCATTCGCGCCTTCATCACCAACCTTGCCGAACCCGGGCGTCCGCAAGGCGGCTCCACCATTACGCAGCAGGTGGCAAAGAACCTGCTGGTCGGCGACGAGGTCAGCTATGAGCGCAAGATCCGCGAAATGATCGTAGCGGTCCGTCTCGACCGGGCGCTGAGCAAGAACGAGATCCTCGAAGTCTATATCAACTCGATCTATCTCGGCCGCGGGGCCTGGGGTATCGATATGGCCGCGCACGGCTATTTCAAGAAGCCGGTCTCCGCCCTGACCGTCGCGGAGGGCGCTTTCCTGGCCGGGATGGCGAAAGGCCCCGCTTCCTTCAGCCCTGACCGCTTCCCCGTGCGCGCCCGCGCGCGTCTCAGCTATGTCCTCAAACGCATGCAGGAGGACAAGCTGATCACGGACGGGCAATTCACCCAGGCCATGAGTGTCCCGCCCCGCGTGGTGCAGTACGAAAGGCCGCGGCGCCGCACCGGCTTCCATTTTGTCGATCAACTCGTGCACGAAGCCCGTACGCTCGTCGGCATGCAGTCGCTCACGGTGGAATCCTTTACCGTGCGTTCGACCATCAATCAGAAACTACAGAAGTCCGCCGAAGCGGCGCTGCAGGAAGGCCTCTCGCGCTATGAGCGCGCGGCGGAACGCACGCGGTTCGAGGGTCCGGAACTGAATTTGTCCGAAGCCATCCAGCGTGTCGATGCTGAGCAGAAAACCCGCGCGCTGAGGCGGGATCGGATCGTACGTCCGGTATGGCAGATCGCCTTGCAGACGGCGCAAATGCCGCTTTACGACGTGCATTGGACGCCTGCCGTCGTGCTTGACCGGAAAAACGCCGATACGGGTGGTGGCGTGCGCGTAGGTCTGCCCGACGGGCGGATATTGCCGCTTGTGACGCCTAAGGATTCCGACCGCCGGCAATTGACCTTGCATGACGTGGTTTACGTCCAGCCAGTGATCGGCAAGGGCAAGAATGACTATGCCGAATTGCGCGTCCGGCCCAAGGTGCAAGGCGCCGCGATCGTCCTTGAGAACAAGAGCGGGCGTATCCTGGCCATGGTCGGCGGTTTTTCTTATCCGCTCAGCCAGCTCAATCGCACCACGCAGTCCAAGCGCCAGCCTGGTTCATCCATCAAGCCGCTGACCTATCTCGCGGCCTTGCATCACAAGCAACTACAGCCCGACACGCTGGTGCTGGACGCTTCCGTCACGCTGCCGCCGATCGGCGATACAGGCCACGCCAGATCGGGCCAATATTGGAGCCCGAAGAACTACGAAGGCGGCGCCCGGGGCGTGATGACGCTCCGGCGCGCGCTTGAGATGTCGCGAAACATGGTCACTGCGCGCCTGTTGAAAGGCGCCATCGACGACAATCCGAGAGAAAGCCTGTTCAAGGTCTGCGATCTGGCGGAGGAAGCGCATCTCTATCCGGAATGCATGCGGCTTTATCCATTCGTGCTCGGCGCGCAGGCTATCCGTATGATCGATCTCGCCGCCTTCTATGCGGCCATTGCGACCGAGGGCGCCTATCATCAGCCCTACACGATCGAAGCGATCGAACAGAAGGATCGCACGGTCTATCGTCATTCCGATGCGTCGCCGACCTGGCTCGCTTCCGGCGACCGGGTGGCGTTCTATCAGCTCAGGACGATACTCGAAGGTGTCGTGGCGCGCGGCACGGCAGCCTCGCTCAGGCACCTCTCGCCCTATGTCGGCGGCAAGACCGGCACCACCGACAACGAGAATGACGCTTGGTTCGCTTCCTTCACCAGCGATGTCACGGTCATCGTCTGGGTTGGCTATGACAACCATGCCGGAAAACGCACGCTCGGCAGCGGGGGAACGGGCGGGCGGACGGCAGCGCCCATCGCCGAACCGATCATCGAGGCCAGCTGGGAGCATTACCCTAAGACGCCGCTGCCGCCGCCTTCGATCCAGGCGCAGCAACACCTCAAATCCATGGCGATTAGCGGCGGTAAGCCCCCCGACGGCTACACCGAATATTGGCGGCTCGACGATACGGGCAAGTTGGTGGAGACGAAGTACGCTCTTGTGGGTAAACACGCCGCCGGCGCGGAGGATAATCCCGGTTCCTATGAACCGCGAAGCGGATTCTCGTCCTTCCGCGCGCTTGGGGGACCGTCTTCCTATCGATCGAACAGCGTTCTCAGGAGAGAAGAAGACCGCTATTAGGACTTTGCCTTTACTCATACGGTGACCACATGTTGATGCGCCAAACCATTTTTCTCCTCGGTCTTGCAGCCTCCGTCTGTAGCGCGCAGGCGCAGGAATTTTCGGTGGTTAAGGCTTCCTCGGTTGTCGGCACGCCTGTCGATCAATTGAAGCCGCGGACGATCATTTTCAACGACTACCGCGATAATGAAGCCTTCGAAGGCGGCGGTGGCTTCGTTCGCTTCGAGGATTGGGGCCGGGTGATGCCGGTGCAGAAGCAGTTCCTGAGCCTGTATCCCAATTACGTCGAAGGCATAGCCACCAAGACGGTGGAAGGCATGACGACAACCTTCAAGGACCGGATCCATTTGTATGTTGCCGAAGCGCGTTTTCTGTTGAACAAGCCGGCGGCTTCCATCGATCTGAAGCGTTATGCCACTCTTGCTTTCCTGGAAAAGATCGATCCCTCGATCAAGCATCAGGTAATCACGCCCGCCGACATCAAGATTCTGAACGAAGAGCGGAACCTGAACAACCGCAACCCGCAGCGGCAGTGGTGCGAAGGCAGTTCGGTGACGCTATGCATCCGCTCCCGCTACAAGCTTGAAGGCAAAATTCCCATGGGCATCGCGCTGGCCAACAAGCTGCGCGACAACGAAAGAAAGCTTTCTGACTATATTGAATTCGAAAACGAGTTCAGGGTGCTGGCGCCGGGCGAATTCGACGAAGCCGCGATAAAGAAGCTTACCCGCCTTGATACGCCGGTTACCGGCGTGCTCGAGCAGAACATATTTTCCGTGAACCAGATTATGCGGTTCGGCAAGTTCTTGGCCGTGCTGCAGCCGCACCCCGGCAATCCCGACAGCACGGTGACCACGGGAATGGTCGCGCTCGCCGTCAGCTCGACCACGCTGGAGACCAAAAAGAACTACGAGGACGTGCCGGTCCTGCGCAACCTCGTTCCCGTGCAGGTTCTATTGGGAAACAGCTCGTTCAACACGGGCAACTCCATCAGCGCCGGGCTTCCGGCCTATGCGCGTAACCGGATCAAGGCGATCGCGGAACTTCTCAGCCGCGATTAAGACCAAAGCGATACTCCGGCACGCTCCCTCGGCGGATATCCGTCTTCGCCGCTATCTCGAAAATGAAATGCCCGGCACGAGGCCGGGCATCAAGCGAGGGTTGGCAGGACCCGCGAGGGGGCCAAAGTCAGCTACCTCTCAATGTTCCCTCGGCACCACGTAAGCCAGCACCCGCTCTTTCGGATAGAGCGCCTCGGCCACTTTGTTGTTGTGATTGCCGGAGACGATGATTGGATTTCCTTTGCCGTCGGTGCCGCGCACGATGCCAATGTGGCCGCCATTCTGACCGCGCGTGAAGATGGCAATCGCACCAACGCGCGGCTCATCGATTTTCTTGCCGTATTTGAGATAGGAGCGCGCCGCGCGTGAGCCGGTCGCTTCGATACCGGTCTTGCGCAAAACCATGTTCATGAAGTCGGCGCACCACAGGCTTGACGGCAGGCCGAGCGTCTTGGCGTTGGCTCCCATGTGCCGCAAGGCTTCGAGCAGCGCCTCCGGCGATCCCAGGCCGGTGTAAATGGTGTCGTCGACATACTTGCGCTTGCCGATGCTCTTCGGCTGCTCCGAGACGACAGGCGCGTCGTAGGCAATGCGCGTCTTCTCTGGCGGGGTATAAGTGTTGCTCTGCAGGGCAGGGCCAAGGCTGGCGTGCTTCTCAGCTGGGGCGCTGTCAGCCGCGGGACGAGACGCCTGCGGCTCGATGCGATCGCGGCGGGCGATATCGCTCACCGAAGCGGACGAGCCGAGGCTGGCATAGACATGCTTCACCTGCACCTGCATTTCTTCAGGCCTGGCCTTGCGGGAGAACTCTTCAGGCTTGGACTTGCTGGAGAGTTCTTCAGGCTGAGGATGGCTTGAAACCGCCGTTTCTTCACGCGGCAGGGGGGCGGGCGTCGCCCGCGTGTCCCTAGCCGCCGCGGGTGCGCCGAGACTGGCGTAAATCTGCTTTTCTTGCGCCGGTGTTTCCTGCGGCTTGGCTTCGCTGACGATCTTCACATCATCGGCGATTTTCACATCGCTGGAGATCTTGGTGTCCTGTGCGGGCAGCGGATCGGCAACCGCCGTCCGAGCGTCGCTTATCGTCTCGCGTAGACCCAAGCTCGCGTAGACGGGCTTCTCCGCCGGCAACTCGATGCGCGGGCTTTTCACTTCCGCTACCGCCGGCAGGGTCTTCGCTTCCTGCGCCTGGATCGGCGCAGCCGGTATGCCGAGACTGGCCAGCACCGGCCTTTCGTCAGGAAGCTCCGCCGTGGCGACGGTTACCCGCTCGGTGGGCCGCGGACCGTCCGTCAGCCCATCCCTGTGGAAGGAAACGGCGACCGGGGCAGGCGGCACATTTACGGCAAGCCAGTCGTTGGCGGATGAGAGCACGGCAACGATGGCCGGCACCGCATTGGCGCGCCACTCATTCAACAGATGGAGAGTCGCTTCGCCTGCACGACTCAGCGCAGCCGTTACATCGAGGCCGCCTGCTGCTTGCTTTGCATTGGAGATGTTGGCGCCGGCGATGACTGTTCCCTTGGCGGGCAGCGGCGCGTCCAACAGTGCGTCGCCTTGGAAAGAAACGGCTACCGGTGCAGGCGGCACGGCTGCCGCTAGCCAATTGTTGAGCGATGAAGTGATTTCAAAACCGGCCGGAGCAGCTTTGTTGAGCCACTCTTTGAGCGGCGAAAAAGTCGCGGTGGCCGGCGGAACTGCCGTGGTTGCGATGACCACGACGATCGGCGCAAGCAATACGCGCTTGGCAACACGCCCACCCATACATACCCCCCCACTACTCAACAACTCCCATTCCCCCGAATGGGCTGTTTTCTTAATTGTCCCCATAGTCCCTGTTTGTTTTTTGCCGCGTCTACAAACGGCCAGGGCTACAAGGCTCGGCAATTCCTGCCATTTTTTCTACTCAACGGTAGTGCACGCAAGGGAATAACGCAACAGTGAACATAAATTTTAACCCAAGGTTAATTGTCTAAACCGTTGATAGATAAAGCATTTACCCTCTCACGCGCATTTTAGGCGCATGCGTGGAAATGCCTGCGTAAAACCGCCGCCAGGACTTCCGATCTGAAGAATTGTCCGCGATTGCCCTAGTCCTGAGGCCGTATGGCGCGCTAAACCGCCTGCGCGGTCTGCATTGGCGAGCGGTACTTCGCACAGAGCTGCTTCCAGCGTTCCGCGCGCTTCTTCTGCCGCTCGATGACAGCCTCGGGGATGTCAAGGAAGGGCGGACGCAACGGGCCGGGATCGACATAGCCCGCCAATTTGGTGGCGATCTTCGCCGCCGTCTCACGCCAGGACAAATCCACAGGCACGCCAGGCGCGGGCATCATGTCGAGCGTGATGGCTTCGGCGAGTTCGCGGTCGCCGCGCGCGATCGCGTCGCGCAGCGCAAGCTGCGGCCACGGACCCATCCAGGCATCGATCGACCAGAATCCCGCCGCGCCTAGGTCGGCCAGGGCGAAATACTGCGTTTGCATCACGAAGATGCTCATCTTGCCGCGCACGATCTTCTGTAGCTTCAGGAATTCCGGCAGGTCGCGGTGGCTGTCCTTCATGCCGATCACCGCGGGGTTCTTGGTGATCTCGACGAAGGCTTCCACCGGGATCTTGATGTTGTGCAGGGTCGGGTTGTGGTAGATCATGATGTTCAATTTCGGGAACATCTCGCCGATCTCTCGGTAGAAACGCACGGCGTTATCGACCGTTGAGGGGAAATAGAACGGTACGCCGAGCAGCACGCCGTCCGCGCCCGATTTCTCCACCACCTTCATCTTCTGCACGACTTCGCGGCTGTTCAGCGACGTGGTGCCGATAAATACCGGCACGCGCTTCTTCGTCGCGGCGACCGTTTCGTTGGTGAGAACTTCGAACTCGTCGGGGAGCAGGGTGTGGAACTCGCCGAAGCTGCCGGCGGCAGCCATGACATTCGCGCCGTCGCGGATCATGCGGTCGACGCCCTTGTGCAGCTTGCCCGCGTCCACGGTGTTGACCGCGTTGATGTCGGCCGCGTTGTCGGTGGCGAAAGCCGGCATCATGGCCATCAGGCCGCCCAGGTCCTTGGCGCTCAGCATGTTTGCAGTCTCCTCGTTATTTCGTTCTCAGCCGCCATTCAGGAACTTCAGCTTCCCGGCCCACTTGCGCTTGATCTGCTCCGCGTAGTCGGGATCGATGTTGTTCACCTTCGGGAATTCGTCCTTCCAGTGATAAGGCCGCACAGCATAGATGATAATGCGGCTGTTCGTCATGTCGTGGGTCTCGCGCCGTTCCGGCAGCATCATCGGGTCGATATGGCCCGTCCACATGCCGTCGATGATGTCGGTGGCGGTCTTCGGGTCCCAGCGCGTGGACATGGCCCAGATCACCTCGGCCGGGTTGGTGATATCGATGTCGTCATCCACGATGATGACGATGCGGCCCAGATAGGCATTCGACCCGCAGCCCGCCGCCACCAGGCCCGCCATCTTGGCGTGTCCGGCATGCATCTGCTTGATCGAGATCACGTTCATGAAGCGCGATCCGCTGCCCGGCATCTTCCATACGCCGGTCACGCCCGGTACGCCCGCCGCTTCCAGTTCATCCCACAGGCTGGCCGCCCGCAGCAGTGCGGAGCCGCCAGTCCCATAATAAGTGGCCGGATAGGTGGGCTTCGCCGGTGGCGAGCCGGTGATGATAGGGTCATTGCGGTGATAGATCGTTTTCACCTGCAAGACCGGCGTTGGGCCGCTCGATGTGTAATAGCCGGGCCATTCGCCGAACGGCCCCTCCATCGCCGTGACTTCCGCCGGCGGCGGCATATAACCCTCAAACACGATTTCGGAATCGGCGGGGAAGGGGATCCCGGTGACCTTGCCCTTCACCAGTTCGATCGGCCGGCCGAGGCGCGCGCCTGCGGCCGCGAATTCGGAGATATTCTCGCCAAGCGTGGAGGCCGCTGTCGCGCCCAGCACAGGCGCTTGTCCGACGCTCACCACGATGGGGCAGGCTTCGCCCTTGGCCCAATACTTGTGGCGGATGATATCGCCGTGCTTACCGGGCTCGATGAAAACGGTAAGCGTCTTGGCGTCCTGCACCTGCACGCGATAGGTGCCGGCATTCACCCAGTCGCTCTCGGGATCCTTGGTGATCACCATGCACTCGGTGCCGATGTATTTCCCGCCATCCCCCTTGTTCCAATGAGGGGTGGGAAACTTCAGCACGTTGACGGCATCGCCCGTGAGCACGTTTTCCATCACGGGGCCGGATTGCACCATTTCCGGCGGGATCGGCTCGGAGCGCTTGCGGCGATGCTTCCGGTAAGCCTGCACCAGCTCCAGCCCAACGCCGTCGACGAAAAGCTTGGAGGAGCGGACATTCACCACCACGCGGTAATCTTCCGGATAGCCTTTAATCTTGCGGAACAGGATGACTGGAGGAATCTGCTTCTCCAGGCTCAGCGTATAAATGGCGCCCATCTCAAGATGAGGATCGGCGCCTTCTACGATCTCGAGCTCGCCCATCTCACCTGCGAGTTCGATAGCTTTGCGTAGATCGCCAAGCGCGGCATGACGCCGTGCCTGCTCATTGGACTCAACCATTACAATTATTCTCCCTCACGCCCCGTATTCTCGTCAGGCGCGGCTTATTGGCCTTCCTTGAAGTCGGGCGAGACCTCGGTCTGTTGCAAGTCGGAGGCGACATGCTCTTGGATCGGCGTGTTGATGAAGGCCGCCCAGACCGAAGGCTTGTCGTCGAGGTTGAAGTGCTGATGCTCGACGCCGCCCGGCTTCATCGGCAGCAGCACGAGATCGCCCTTCTCCCAGTCCCAGCGCTCGCCGTCGACGATGGAATAGCCTTTGCCTTCGGTGACGAAGATCAGCAGGCCGCCCTGGTGGCGGTGCCGTCCCGACTTGGTGACGATCTGGTGCTTGAACACGCGCCACTGCTGTAGCGGGGTGTCCTTGAACGACACGGGGTCCATATAAAAGAGCAGTTTGCCCTGCCGCGCCTGGAACACTTCGCGGTCTTCCGAGCGGATCACCACGGGCCCGTTGAGATTGCGTTCCTTCAGCGCCTTGCGCTGGCGCAGCACGGCCTCATAGGGATTGTCCTTGATCGGGGGCCGTTCGCGTTCTCTGGTCCGTTCGACTTCAGCCATTCTTTTCTGTTCCTTCTGTTTTATTGGCTTTGTCCGCTTCGAGGGCGGCAAGCACATCGGCAATCTGGGGCGAGGCGACCTGGGTGAAGCCGGTGCGCTTCATCGCGTTGCGTTTGGCTTCGTCGCAAAGCTGCCGCAGCCGCGCACCCGAGAATTCCTCGGTCATCGGCGTTACTTTCTCGACGATGGACTCGATCTCCTTGCCGGCCTCGAGCTTGGGCGTCTGCAGGCCGATGCGCAGGATGTCCGCGCGCCCGGCGGCATCCGGCAGGCCGACGGCGATATGCACGCCGAAGCGGCCGGGCCGCAGGACCGACGGATCGATCAGGTCGATACGGTTGGTCGCGCCCAGCACGATGACGCGGGAGAGCTGCTCGACGCCATCGAGTTCGGCCAGAAGCTGGCCAACCACGCGATCGGTCGTCATCGAGCCGGCGTTCACGCCGCGGATCGGGGCGATGGCGTCAAGCTGGTCGAAGAAGATCACCGTCGGCGCCACCTGGCGCGCGATCCGGAAAATCTGGCGAAGCCCTTCCTCGGTTTCGCCCAGCCACTTGGTGAAGATTTCCGGTCCGTCGATGGAGATGAAGTTGACCCCGCATTCATTGGCGAGCGCCTTGGCGAGCAAGGTTTTGCCGGTGCCGGAAGGGCCATGAAGCAGGGCGCCGACATGCGGCGGCAATCCGCTCGCGGTCAGGAGCTGCGGATTGCGCAGCGGCAGCTCGACCGTGTCCTGCAACCGCTGCTTGACCTCCGCGAGGCCGCCGATGTCGCTCCAGGAGACGTTCGGCACCGAGATAAGCGTCTCGCGCAGCGCTGAGGGGCGGATTTGCGATAGCGCCATCTCGAAGTCCTCCTGCTCGACGCGAAGGTCTTGCAGGGGAATCCGGAAGGCGGCCTTATAGTCGGAGAGGTTGCCGGCGCTGCGGCGCATGGCGCTCAGGCCCGCGTCGCGGCAAAGCTCCATGAGATCGGCGCCAAGGAAGCCGTGCGTGCGCTTGGCGATCTCGTCGAGGAATTTCTGCGCGCCATCCGATAGCGGCATTTCGCGGGTATGAACTTCGAGGATCTCGCGGCGTCCTGCCACGTCCGGCGGTCCGATGAAGATTTCGCGGTCGAAGCGCCCGGGCCGGCGAAACGCGGCATCCACCGCATCTACCCGGTTCGTGGTGGCTACCACGATGACGGAATCCACGCGCTTGAGGCCGTCCATCAGGGACAGAAGCTGCGTCACCGTCCGCGTGTCGGCATGGGCCCCGGTCTCGCCTCGCTTCGGCGCCATCGCATCGAGCTCGTCGATGAAGATGATTGACGGCGCATGGTGGCTCGCTTCGCTGAACATGCGCCGCAGGTTGGCTTCCGTCTCGCCGGTATAGGTGCCGATGACGTCCGGACCGTTGATGTAATAGAAGCGCGCGTCGACCTCGTTGGCGACGGCGCGGGCGAGGTGCGTCTTACCGGAGCCGGGGGGGCCATAGAGGATAATGCCGCGCGGCGGGTTGATGCCGAGGTGGCGATAGACGTTCGGATATTTGAGCGGAAGCTGCACCAATTCGCGGATCAGCTTGATCTGCTTCCCGAGCCCGCCGACATCCTCGAAGGTGATGTCGAACGCGCCGTCGGGAAGATGCGAGTCGTGATAATTGAGGATGACCTCGGTCGACTCGTCCACATAGCCCGGCCCGTCCGAAACCTTGACTTCGTAGGTCGTGCCGGCGTGCGAGTTGGGGAAAGGCACATAGACCACCGCGCCGTTGCTCGCCGGCGTGCGGTTCTCGACCAATGTCTTCTTGATGTGGGGCGTGAGATCATGCGCCAACGACACGTCCACCGCCGGGCGAAGCTCGATGCGCTTGACCGGCCCAAGCTCGGCCTTTTCGACCTCGACTTCTTCGTTGAGATGCGCCTTCAGGGCCTGGCGCACGAAACGGTCGAGGCGAACCACGCCGCTGTTGAGGTCGCCGTCGAGCGGGGGGTCAAGCCGCACGATGATGCTGCGCCCCCGGTCGGTCGCGATGCGCACTGTCGCGTCGGCCGCAAGGCCGAGCTTCAGCATCAATGCGGAATCGAGACGGACGGCCAGCCGCGCGCTGCTGCCGAATTCATTCGCCAGGTGGTCAACGCTCGCGTGGACATGTGGAATGCCGCCATGCGCGTGACCGCCGTGCGAATGAGTCAACTCATCCATTTTTCTGCGCTCTGAATTCCGGCGCGTCCTCAAGCTGCTCGAAGCCGCAGCCGCGGTCGACGCTTGTGCACTCGAACCAGTTTGGCTCGACGGCGAGGAATTTCGCAGTGTCGTTGCCCGTATTGAAATGCTGAACGATGATGCCCTCGTCGCGCAGCGGCAGATTGAGCACGTCGCCCTTCTTCCACTGATGTTTCACGCCGTCGATCGAGGTATAGCCGCTGCCTTCCAGGATCATGATGATCTGCCCGCCCTGGAATTTCAGCCGGCCGGAACGGCTGCCCGGCTGAATTTCCTGCTGATAGACCATCATCATGTTGACCACGGTATCCTTCAAGTTCGGATGCATGTACCAGCGCATCTGGCCCTGAGCGTTCGTCTCGAGCGGGAGATCCTTTTCCTTCACGACCTGAAGCGCGCCCTCGCGCTCCTCGCGCTGCTTGTCACGCAGCGTCAGCAATTCGCCCCACATATTTCTGCCGGCCAGCGTCGCAGTTCTATTGTTAGCCATAAACAATCTCCAGGAGCGGCTTAAGAGAAGCCGGCGAAGGTTCGATGTGAAGCGGCCGCAACGGCCGCGGTATTATAGCCGATTGTAGAGCTTGCGCGAATTGCCGCTCAAAATCGCCTTCTGCATGTCTTCGTCGATGCAGTCGGTGTTCTCCACCACCCAGTTGGCGGGGTCCAGCGTCTGGTGCGGCCAGTCGGAGGAGAAGCAGAACAGATCCTTGGCGTGGCACATCTCCAAGAGCCAGGCGAAGTGCTGCCGGTTCTTCGGAATGGTGATGGGCTGCGTGGAGAAGCGGACATTCTCAAGAACATATTCGCTCGGCATCTTGTGCAGCTTCTTCTCGCCGGTCGCGAGCTTGCGCTCCACCAGCGCGATGTCGCCGCCGGAGCCCATGTAGAAGTCGTCCATCCGCAGCATGAAGTCCGGCAGCCACCAGTAGCCGCCTTCCTGGAAGATCACCTTCTGCTTCGGGTACTTATCGAACATGCCCTGCACGATCATGGCGGCGAGATGCGCCATGCAATTGCCGACCGGCGCGTTGCCGAACAGCTCGATCCAGGTGCGCGCGCCGGTCCACAGCGGCGTGAAGTGCGGGAAGAAGCCTTCGCTATGGCATGTCAGCGTGAGGTCGAATTCCTGCATGGCGTCGAGGATCGGATCGTATTTGGCATTGCCGATCGGCTCGTACAGCGAACTGAAGGAGGTGTAGACGGTGACGAACTGCTTATGATGGCCGACGCGCCGGATCTCATCCGCGCCCATCTGCGGATCGCGATGGCAGATCATCAATGACGCCTTGATGCGGTCGCTGACCGGAAAGACTTCATTGATCAGATAGTCATTATGCGCCGCGGCGATGGCGGCGATCATCGGCTCGTTGAAGATGCTCTGCGGCCGGTTGTAGCCGGGATTGAGGATCACGATGCCGGTGCCGAACTGCTCCATGATCTTCAGCACGTCGGCGCCGGTCGCGGCAACGCCATGCGTATCCTGGCCCACGCCCGGCTTCTCGTTCGCCGGCTCCGGATTGTATTCGAGGCTGCCGACCGGATAGTGGAACAGCAGGCTCTGGAACGGCTCCTTCAGGTAGCTGCGGAGCGTCTTCCACGACGGCGTGAAGTGGAAGTCCGTATCGATGACTTCCATCGTGCGGATTTTCGGATTGACCGGATCGGGATTGACCGCTTCGGCCTTCTCACGCTCGAAACCGGTGTGGGATGCTTCATTCATGGTCTTATTCCTTCGTCAGCATCGCGGCGGCGCTCAGGTGCACAGGATCACCTGATCGCCGTCCATCTTGATTTCATAGGTGCGGATTTTCTCGTTCGAGTCGTAGCAATGCTCGCCGGTGGCAAGGTCGAAGGCCCAATTGTGCCAGGGGCAGCGCACCACCTTGCCGCCGTCGCTGATCTCGCCCTCGCACATGGACGCGCCCTTGTGGACGCAGCGGTTGTTCATGGCGAAGACCTTGCCGTTGGCGCGAAACACGGCGACGGTCAGTCTTCCGGCCTTGAAGGCGCGGCCCTTGCCTTCGGGAATGTCGTCGATCTTTCCGATCAGATATTCTTTCGCCACGTCGTTGAACTCCTTGCCGCTATTCCGCCGCCGAAAGCTTTGCCGCCGACGGCAGGGCTTCGGTGTTTTCCTCGGTCTCCTCGCGATGGAAACCGAGTGTGGTGAGGATGGGGGAGTCGCTGAGCGTGAACAGGATCGCCGGCTCGCGGCTCGAATTGTTGACGTGCCGGTGCCAGCTCCAGTTCGGGATCGCCACCGTGTCGTGCTTGCCCCAGGTGATTTCCTTGTCGCCGAACACCGTACGGCCTTCGCCCTGGACGGCGAAAGCGATCGAGCTCGCCGTGCTGCGATGGAGCTTGCCCGAGAATCCGGGTGGCAATACCTGCACCTGACACTTGATCGTCGGAAGGCAAGGGCCGCCCGTCAGCGGGTTGACGTATTCAAGCACCCGCCCGTGATAGGGGTCGGCCGGTTCCTTTTCGAGCGCCTGCAACGCCTTCAGCGTTTCCTTCCACGGATAGCGGTAGGGCTGAAAGCCGCCGCGCGCGTTAGCGGGGCGGTAGAGCATCGAGGGCAGGGATTCCTGACGGTTCTGCTCCTGCGCGATCTCGCCGGGCTCCTCGTAGAAATTCAAATTCATGCCCACGGTGAACGGCACGTCGAGTGCATCCATCCAGATCGCTTCGCGGTCGCTCTCGTTGTGGTGATCGTGCCACGTCCATCCCGGCGTCAGGATCAGGTCATAGGACTCCATGGCGAGCGGCCGCCCATCGACGACCGTGAAAACCTTCTCGCTGCCCTGGATCGAGAAGCGCAGCGCATTGATGGTATGGCGATGCGCCCAGGCGATTTCGCCCGCCTTCACCGCCTGCATGCCCGCCACGAGGTTCTGCGTCGTGCCGCGCTGGAGCTTGGGATTGGTGAACATCAGCGCGCGCCGGGCCGTGTAGCTGTCGGTCATCGCCTCGATGGCGTTTTGCAGGATATGCTGCATGTCCTGCCATCGCCAGACATGCGGAACGCCCGCCGGAGACGGCTCGATGAACACCTGGCCATTGGCGCCTTTGCGCACATTCTGCGGGCGGTTGGCGTCGATCTGCCACTGGCCGCGCAGATTGGCGGCAGCCATGCGGGCTTCAAGTTCGCGAAGACGCGGATCGGCTTCTGCCGTTGCCATGCGACGCTCTCCCTAGTTTGTACCGGTCTATTGCAGACCTTGCCCGCCGGCGGGACCAAAATAGTATGGCTACCATACTAACTTGTCAACGGCCGCCGTCTGTGGTCGGATCAGCGCATTCTAACCCAGGGCCGGGTTGCGGCCAATCAAGGCTTGTTGACGATGGCTAGGAGAAAGACCGCGCAGCCGGGGAAACAGGGCGCCCCTACGGTTCCCGCCACAGCGGGGCTGGGCTTCTACTTGCGCGAGGCCTATCGCGCCTTCCTTCGCGAGTTTCAGGCCCGCCTCGCGCACCACGATATCACCCATGCGCAATGGACGCTGCTGTGGTTCCTCTCGCAGACCGGCAGCTTGACTCCGCTTGAGCTGTCGCGCCGTGCCGGAATTCAGAAGGCTTCCGCCACCTCGGTCATCGACGCCCTGAAAAAGCGGCGCCTGATCCGCGGCGATCAGGACAGCGTGGACGGCCGGAAGATCAACCTGCACCTGACGCCCGCCGGCATGGCGCTCATGCAGGAGCTCATCATCTGTGCCGCCGAGACGAATGCCGATGGGCGCGGCAAATTTTCCGACAAGGAGTTTGAAACCTTGCTCCGGCTATTGCGCGGCGTGACCGCCAATTTCGGCAATGGGTCAGGCTCCTCCTAGAGCGAACCTTATTCCGTCATCCTGAGGTGCGACCCCGGCTTTTCAGCCGGGGGAGCCTCGAAGGGTGACGGAGAAACGATTGAACGAGGCCGTTTCAGTACTTGCTCTCGTCGATATACTCGCCCATGCCGGATTTCACGCCGTTCTTCGCCAGCGCTTCCAAGAACAGCTTGTGGATGCGTGGGTCCTGATCTTTGTATTCGATCTGCGCACCCCCCGCTTTCACGTCCTGGTCGACGCCGAGGAACACCTTCCGCTTCTGCGCGGTGAAGGGGTAGCGCAGGCTGCCCATGGCGATCGCCAGATACCGGGCAGGGTAGGGGCTGGTGTTGAAGTGCTGATGGAAGATCTGATCTACCGGCGCGAACACCACGCCCGGCTTCCAGTCGATGCGGATAAAGTCCTTGTCGTCCTCGCGCCAGAACAGGGAATAGCCCTGGCCCTTCAGCGTGAGCACATGAAAGTCCGGCCCGTGCCGGTGGCCCTTCTTGTAGGTGCCGACCGGCATCTCGGAGGTATGGGCATGCATGATGCCCTCCGCCAGCGCGAAGCGCATGTTGGAGCTTTTCGCGCCGCGCCGGTCCCAGGCCTCCAGCTTGAAACTCGCGACATCGGCGACGAAGTTCGTCTCCCACATGAAGCGCCCGCGCTGCGTCTCGCACATCTCGCCGTCGCCGCGGAAATAGTTTTCCTTGCCGATGCGTTTCGCGAAAACCGCGGGATTATTGAAAATGAAGTCGTCGTCGTAGAATTGATTCATCATGGCGGTGAGATTGTTCGCCGAGACGAGCCGCGCCTTTTCCGCGCCGGAGCCGTTGAAGTGCTGGTACGGCACGTTGAGCGGCAGCGCGAACAGGCTGTGCGGCCCCCACTCGAAGCTGTGCGTCTTGCCGTCGATCTCGATCTTCGTGCTGCCGTGGCCGGAGAGCACGTAGATCACTTCCTCGTAGAGATGCCGCTGCGGCGAGGTTTTTCCGCCCGGCGGCAGGTCGATCACGAACAGCGACATAAAGTCGCCGCGCCCTAGGAGATGAACAAAGGTCGCGGGCACATTCATCCGCGCCCAATGTTTGGTTTCGACGCGATTAAGATCGGCGGAAAAATCCTCGAAGATCGGCACGCCCTCGGCCTTCGCCCACTCTATATACGGATCGCGCAGAAAATTCGCGGAGAGAACCTCCGAGCTGTCGGTGAGCGGTGGCTTTTCCTGCTTGTTCATTTTCTGCTTTCTCTCGTTGCGCTGCTGCGGGCACCAGAGTCCCGCGCAAATCCTAAGCTGTTTCCACCTGGAAAGAGCTAGACAGGGCTAGCAAACTTTGCGAGTTTCTCAAAAAGCAAAATCGTTGTCGCTTTTTCATCGGGAGTAGCATGGACAAAGTCGCGTTTCCTTACCGTTCCTCTAGTCACCTCGTCCTCTTGCATGTGATCGCCGAGTCCGGGTCGTGGGAAAAATACGGCCTCGACGTGGACTACGACCGGAAGATCGGGTCGGTGGACGCGCAGCGCGGCATCGAAGCCTGCGATATCGAATTCTGCGGCGGCAATCACGTCTCGACCTACGGCCTGCGTGCGCGCGGCAGTAATTGGGTCTATCTCGGCCAGACCGTCAACCAAGTGAACCACCACCTGGTCGTCCGCCCCGATTCCGGCATCAACGGCATCGCAGACATTCGCGGCCGCAAGCTCGGCGGCGCCGGATCGCATCCTATCCTGAACAACTGGCTCTATCTGAAGCAGCGCGGGCTCGACCAGGATCGCGACGATTACGAGCTCGTCTGCCAGGAAGAATTCAAGCCCGGCACCATGGACGAGGTGGAGAGCGACAAAAAGCCGCCGCCGCTCTGGCAATGGGTGCGCGACGGCATCGTGGATGCGGCGTTCCTCGGCATGCCCGCCAGCCTGTTCGCCAAGGCGGCCGGGCTGAAGGTCATCGACGTGGATCCGCTGCCGATGATCCAGTTCAGCAGCATCTCCACCAACCTGAAATTTGTGCAGAAGAATCCCGATCTGGTCGAGCGGTTCTTGAAAGGGATGCTCGAAGGCATTGCCTTCTTCAAAACGCGGCCCGAAGAGTCCATCGACATCATCCAGCGGCGCTACACCAAGAGCGGCCAGATGAACCGCGAGCAGGCCGCTCTCACCCACCAGAACCTGGCGCAGGTTTTGGCGCCGAAGCTCTATCCGACGATGAAGGCGATCGCCAACGTCTATGAGGAAGCGCTCCGGCAGGACAAGGACGCGCGCAAGGTTAATCCGATGGAGCTATGGGACCAGCATCACATCCGGCGTCTGGACGATAGCGGCTTCATCGATAGCCTTTACGGCGGCAGCAAAGCCGCTGAAAATCCGCACCACCACAAGAAAAGTGAGGCGACGAACAAGAACGTGAGCGGCAAGATCACGGAGTCCTCGGCGGTTGGACATACCGACTGCGACGACGCGTGCGCCGCCACCCACTGAACAAGGAGGAAGACAATGAAGCGTTTCGTACTAGGCCTCGCCGCGGCACTATCGATGTGTACCGCGGCGGCCGCGCAAGCCCCGTTTACATTCGAGGGCAAGAACATCACGATGATCATCGGCTACGCGGCCGGCGGCGGCACCGATGCATCCGGCCGTCTGATCGCGGCTCACCTTGCCAAACATCTGCCCGGCAAGCCCAACATCGTCGTGCAGAACATGCCGGGCGCCGACGGCGTCACCGCCATGAACCATTTCTACGCGCAGGTGAAGCCCGATGGTTTCACGTTGACGATGGCATCGAGCACGCAAGGCGATCCCGTCGTCTATAAGCAGCCGCAGGCCAAATACGATCCCACCAAATTCGAGATCATCGGCGGCATTGGGCGCGGCGGTTCCACCGTGGTTATCAGGAAAGAGGCCGAAGAACGCCTCTATGACAAGACCAAACCGCCCGTCATCATGGGCTCGGTCGGCGGCATACCGCGTTCCGGCATGCAAACCACGGCTTGGGGCATCGATCTGCTGAATTGGAATGCGAAGTGGGTGACGGGCTATCCGGGCACCAACGAACTTTTCTTCGCGCTGGAGCGCGGCGAAATCGACATGAGTGCGAGCAGCAATTTGTTCCAGGTTCAAAAACTTCTCGAGACCGGCAAGGTCAAGGTGCTGACGCAAACCGGCACCATGGAAGATGGAAAGATCGTCAGCCGCTCGGAGTTTAAGGACGTGCCGGCATTTTTGGATCTCGTAGAAGGCAAGGTCAAAGATCCGATCAAGGATGCGGGCTTCAAATACTGGTTCAGCCTTGTCGTTTTGGACAAGTGGCTTGCCCTTCCGCCCGGCACACCTGCGCCGATCGTACAAGTCTATCGCGACGCCTTCATGAAGCTCGCGAAGGACAAGGAGTTTCTCGAGCTTGGCAAAAAGATCAGTCAGGATTTCGAGACGCAGGACGGACCAGGCATCGCAAAGATGATCAAGATGCTAGGTGAAACACCGCCCGAGGCCATCGCCTACATCAACACGATGCTCAAGAGCCAAGGCCTCGGTAACTGATCGCTCTCTTACTCCCTCTCCCCTATGGGGAGAGGGTTGGGGTGAGGGGGTTCAGACCCATCGATAGTTTGTAACCCCTCACCCGGCTCGCTTTGCTCGCCACCCTCTCCCTATGGGAGAGGGATTTTTTTCACCCGCCGGTCGGCCTTGCGCCCAGCGCCGCGCCCTGATGCCGGTCTTCGCCGGGCGGAATGTGCAGGTCGATCACGCACACCTTGCCCGCGCGCAACGCCGCCACGCCCTTGTCGATGGCCGCCTTCACATCGGCGGCGTTCTTGATCGGGCCGATGCCGATGCCACCCTGCGCCTCGGTGAGCTTGGCAATGTCGGGATCCGGGTCGGCAACGCGCTGGCCGATCCAGCGATTCTTCGGCTCGCGCCCGCGCGTGCGCGCCACCGTCTCCTGGTGCAGTTCGTCGTTGAAATAGGACAGATTGTTGTTGATGAGGATCAGCAGCGGGATGCCGTAATGCGCGGCGGTCCACAGCGCGTTCGATCCCATCATGAAGTCGCCGTCGCCGAGCACCGCTACCGCGAGCTTCCCGCGTTCATGCAGCGCCAGCGCCGCGCCGATGGATATGCCGGGACCCGAGCCGATGCCGCCGCCGCCATCTTTGCCCATGTAGGCGAGCGGATGCTGATGCGGCCAGATGTCGATCGGCCATCCCTTGCACAGGCTCGCGAAGCCGACTTCATTCGGATCGTTGAATGCCGCGCGCAATGTCGATGCGACGAGGTTCAGCGTGATCGCGCTGCCGTCATTTTTCGGCGGCTTCGCTGCTGGCCGTTCGCGCCATGGCTTTTTGCTTCCCGGCCCGAGCGCGGCGAGCAATTCGGTCACCGCCATATCCGGGTCGCACGCCATCGAGACATCGACCGGCGCCAGCCCCTGGTAATCCATGTTGAAGCCATTGGCGAGATGATGGTCGAGCGTCGCGCTGATCACGCGCGCGGACACTTTGCCCGCGGCGCTCGCCTGTTTCATCGCGCCGGCGAGATCGACCCAATCCAACGCTAGGATGAGATCGGTCTCGCACAGCAATTCGCGCGCGCCTTTGCCCAGCACATTGAACGGTGGCACGACATGGGCGGGATGGTCGGTCGGGAACATCGCGCCGGACTTCAGATCGGTCATCACCACCGCGCCGAGCCGCTCCGCCAGCTTGATCCGCGCTTGCCAGGCGGTATCGCTGCGTGCGCCGCGCCCGATCAGCAGCACCGGCCGCGCGGCCTTGTTCAGCAATGCGACGGCGGCGTCGACCGTGCTTTGCGCCGGCCGCGCGGGCGCGGGCGCGGTGAAGCGGGAGAGGTCCGGCCACTCCGGCTCTTGTTCCAGCTTCGATTCCTGCAACCCGGCGTCGAGACAGACGTAGACCGGCGCCGTCGGCGCGGTGCGGGTGAGGATGTTGGCGCGAGCCATGCCCTCCACCAATGCCTGCGCAGAAGAGGGCAGGTCGTCCCATTTGACGAAGGAGCGCACCAGCGCCCCCTGGTCGCGCGTCGTATGAATCCAATCGATCCACGGCCGGCGCTGCTCGTTGTCGAGCGGTCCGGTGGCGCCGATGACGATCATCGGCGCGCGATCGCACCAAGCGTTGTACATGCTCATCATGCCGTGCATCAGCCCGACATTGCTGTGCAGCGCGCAGGCCATCGGCTCGCCGGTGACCTTGGCATAGCCATGCGCGACGGCGACCGCATGGTCCTCATGCAGGCAAAGCAACATGCCGGGACGTTCGTTGCCGAGATGATTGACCAGGCTGTCGTGCAACCCGCGATAGCTCGCGCCCGGGGTGAGGCTCACATAACGGATACCCATCCGCCGCAACATTTGCGCCGCGACATCGCTGCCCCAAGCTACTTTTTTGTCGGGTTGTCCTTCAATCCGGTCCAATTTCATCTGTCACCTCATGCCGCTGTCCCCTTCCCATATTTCGGGCCGGAAAAACAGCAGGTTTGAATAATTATCGACGGTGGATTATAGCGGCGGCTTATGCGGGAGATTACCGCCCGCCGTTGGCGTGGCGGTGCAACGTAGAGGAGGGTCGGATGACCGGCAAGGTGCGTATTTTGGGCTCATGGGCGTGGGCATTTGTCGCAGCGGTCGTTATCGCCGTCGGGTTCGCCCAGCCGGCATCGGCCCAGAAATCGGTCGAGGATTTTTACAAAGGTAAGCATATCGACCTTGTCATCGGTTATTCGCCCGGCGGCGGCTATGACTTGTATGCGCGCCTGGTCGCGCAGTTCATGGGCAAGCATATCCCCGGCAATCCGAACATCATCCCCCGCAACATGCCCGGCGCCGGCAGTCGCACCGCGGTGACATGGATCGCCAATATTGCGCCGAAGGACGGCACGGCACTTGCGACCGCCGACCAGTCGCTTTCCATCGCGCAAGCCATGGGCGACAAAGCCCTGACCGACATGAAGATCGATACGTCGAAGTTGATCTACATCGGCAATCCGAGCGCCGACAACAACACGACTTCGATGTGGCATACCTCCAAAGTGAAAACGATTGAGGATGCCATGAAGTTCGAAGCGCCAATGGGCGCGACCGGCGGCAGCACGTCGTCACAATATCCCCGCGCGATGAATGCGCTCATTGGCACCAAGTTCAAGATCATCCTCGGCTACCCCGGCGGCAACGACATCAACCTGGCCATGGAGCGCGGTGAGGTCGAGGGACGCGGCTCGAATGCCTGGGCTTCGTGGAAGTCCACGAGGCAGGACTGGATCAAGGAAAAGAAGATCAGCATCATCGTTCAGATCGGGCTTACCAAGGCGCCTGATCTGCCCAACGTTCCGTTGCTGATCGATCTGGCGAAGAACGCCGACGACAAGGCGGTGTTGAAGCTTCTGTCGGCGCCCACCACCATCGGCCGTCCGCTCTTCACCAGCCCCGGTGTGCCGGAGGAGCGCGTGAAGGCACTGCGCGCGGCTTTCGACGCGACGATGAAGGATCCGGAATTCCTCGCAGCGGCCGAAAAACAGAAGATGGACGTCAATCCGGTTTCCGGTGCGGAGTTGCAGAAGATCGTGACCGATATCGTTGCGACACCGAGGGCAATTGCCGATCGGCTGCAATCCATCATCGGCACGGAATGACCAAACGCCTTGCGGCCGGGATGTTATCGTCCCGGCCGCAGCCAGGCTGCGATCACGTCGCCGAAGTTCTGCATGTAATGCAGGAACCAGACGGTGTAGAGTTCCGGATGCGCGGCCTGGTCGGCGATCAGCGCATCGGCTGAAATCCATTTCCATTCGCTGACTTCATTCGCGTCCGGTGCCACCGCTCCATCGTGCAGCCCGCCAAACACATGCACGACCTCGTCTTCGACGAGATCGTTCGAGACCTTCGCGCGATAGCTTGTGGTGAACAGCGGCGCGAGCTCACAATCCACGCCCATCTCTTCCGCGAGACGCCGGCGCACGGCCGCGGCGGCGCTCTCATCCGGGCGCGGATGACTGCAACAGGCGTTGGTCCACAATCCCGCCGAATGATATTTGCCGTCGGCGCGCCGCTGCAACAGCATCGCTCCTTCGGAATTGCGCACCAGAGCCGAGACGGCGCGATGCTTCAGCCCGCGCCGGTGGGCGTCGATCTTGGGCGCGGTGCCGAGCGCTTTATCGTTTCCATCGACCAGGATCACCGCGTCCTCGTCGGTCGCGCCGGTAAACCCGCGGGGAAAATCCTTCATGCTCATCGGTGATCCGCGCCGACCGCGTCCGAGACCGATTTGAATCCATCCGCGCGCAGCAGCGCCGCGAGATCGGCTTTGATGCGTCCGATCAGGGCGGGCCCCTGAAACACCAGCGCGGAATAAAGCTGTACCAGCGACGCGCCCGCCTTGATCTTGGCATAGGCATCCGCGCCGCTCGCGATGCCGCCGCAGCCGATGATCGGGATGGCGCCTTTGATATGCTGGTACATGGCGGAAAGGCACGCGGTCGAGGGCGTCATCAACGGGCGGCCCGACAATCCGCCCGGCGCGTTACGGTCGGCGCTGCGCAGATGCGGCGGCCGGTCGAGCGTGGTGTTGCCGATGATGAGGCCATCAATGCCGTTCTTCATCGCCACCTCGGCGATGTCGCGCAATTCATGATCGCCGAGATCGGGACCGACCTTGGCCAGGATGGGCGGCAAGCGCATGCGAGCAGCCCGGCGGCGCGCCTCGATCACGCGTATCAGCAGGTCTTCCATCTCGGTGCGCGCCTGCAGCGCCCGCAGTCCGGGTGTGTTGGGCGATGACAGATTGACCACGAGGTAATCCGCGACACCGCACAAGGCTTCAATGCCCGCCGCGTAGTCCGCCGCCGCGTCCGCCGTGTCGCGATTCTTGCCCACGTTTGCGCCGACGATGCCGGTGCGGCCCTCGCGCTTTCGTTGCGCGAGGCGTTCAGCGAAAGCCGCCAGCCCGCGGCTGTTGAAGCCGAAGCGATTGATGACCGCCTCATCCTCGTCGAGACGATAAAGCCGCTTGCCGCTGTTGCCCGGCTGCGGCTGCGGCGTCACCGTGCCGGCCTCGACGAAGCCGAAGCCGAGCGCCAGCATGGGGTCGGGCACTTCCGCGTCCTTGTCGAAACCGGCTGCGAGGCCGATCGGGTTCGGGAAGGGAATCCCGAACACATTGGTCGCGAGAATAGGATCGTCCGGCCTGTGCGCGCGGCGAACCAAGCCGAGCTTGAGCGCGCTGATCGTCATGCGATGCGCGTTCTCCGGATCGATGCAGCGCAGGAGAGGCCGCGTGAGAGGGTAGAGGTCCATGCCGGGCTATCTTGCTATGGTTGCCTAACTAGAGCAAATAACCGTGTTCCGCCTGCTGGTTAGTGCAGGCACGCGGGTGGTATTGGTTAACGCATGACGCAAGCCGCGTCCAAAGAGCAATCGCAGGGATCGCCTTTTTGGCATTTTTCCCTGGGCTTTTATCGCGCCCCTGGCGTTGCCGAGGCTTGCATCCGCTTGCAGGACGAAGCCGCCGTCGACGTCAATCTGCTCTTCTTCCTGCTGTGGCAGGCGTCGCTGAAGCGACGGCTGACCTCCGCCGAGGTCGAAGCAGCCGACGGGAAGGTGAGCGCGTGGCGTGAAAGCGCCGTCGTCCCGTTGCGCAATATCCGCCGCGCCCTGAAAGACAAAGCCGGACTGATCGAACCATCACTTTGCGAGCTCTTCCGCACCAAGGTCAAAGGGCTGGAACTGGAGGCGGAGCGTTTGGAGCAGGAGGCGCTGTACGAATTCGCGCAGTCCGCGATTTTGGGCGAGCCTGTGGCTTCCGCCGGCGAGGCGGCGCGGGCCAATGTTGACGCCTACGAGAGCTACTCCTCGCGCCGCTTTCCCAAAGCCGCCGCCGATGCGGTGCTCAATGCCTTCGCCCAGCTTCACCGGCGCTGACCGGAATGGCATGATGCCCGCGCGCCGAACCATGAAAGACGAAAACGCATGACCAGCAAGACTCCCAAGCGGCTCATCGTCGGCATCTCCGGCGCGTCCGGTGTCATCTACGGCATCCGGATGCTGGAAGTGCTGCGCGATGCCGGCGTCGAGACCCATCTGGTCATGAGCAAGTCGGCGGAGCTGACGCTGGTCTATGAGACCGACCTGAAGCCGAAGGACGTCCGCGCGCTCGCGTCGCATTTCCATGCGGTTTCCGATATCGGCGCGTCGATCTCCTCCGGCTCCTTCCCGACCCTGGGCATGGTGATTGTGCCGTGCTCGGTCCGTTCCATGAGCGAGATAGCGGCGGGCACCACCGGAACTTTGCTGTCGCGCGCCGCCGACGTCGTACTCAAGGAGCGCCGACGCCTTGTTCTCGCTTTCCGCGAAACCCCCATCCACGCCGGGCATCTGCGGACGATGGCCGCCCTGTCCGACATGGGCGCCATCATCGCGCCGATCGTCCCGGCCTTTTACAACCGGCCGAAGACCTTGGACGACATCATCAATCACACCGTCGGCCGGCTGCTCGACCTGTTCGGCATCGAGACCAAGATCGTCAAGCGCTGGAAGGGCGGGCCGGAGGAGGAGGAATAGAAGGGCTGGCCGATTCGCCGGATCGGCTCGTTAACGCCCGATCCGGCTCCGGGAACTCCCGCCAAGACACTCAAAATGGGCCTAATTCTCCGCATATGGCTGAGATGACGCGGTCTTGTCTTGAATGTGCCTTCATCTTACGCGATGCCCTTCCTATCTACGGGTTTCCGCCGGAGGGATTTTGATGCTTCTGCGCCTTGCCGCCATTGCCGCGGTCCTGACCGTTGTTCAGGTGTTTCCGGCATCTGCGCAATTCTCCGCCATTTATCCTGACCGGTCCTATATCCCCCCGCCGCCCGTCCCGATCCTTCCCGCACAAGCGGATGATGAAATCGAGGTATCGCCCATTCCGCCGGCCTATCCGGCGGGACGCCCGTATTCGGGCCGGGATCCTTATGCGCCCGGATTTCTCTATCCTGACCGCGAACCGGCGGCGGCGCCCTACGGCCATCTGCCTGCGCCCGGGATTCAGCAGGGTGCCGTTCCCGCCGATCCCGCGGCTCCCCGGCCTCCTGGTGACATCAGCACAGGGGCTCGGTCCCCACTGGATATCAATCAGAGCCAGCAGTCCGTCATTTCGTCCTTGCCGCCGGAGGACCAGCCGGAGGTGGGCGAGCCGAAGGAATTGCCGCCGCAGTTCAAGCGCCAGCTCGTCGATTATCGCACCAAGGAGCCGACGGGCACGATCGTCATCGATACGGCGAACACCTACCTCTATCTCGTGCTCGGCAACGGCAAGGCGATGCGTTACGGCATCGGCGTCGGCCGCGAGGGCTTCACTTGGTCGGGGACGGAGCGCATTTCCCGCGTGGCGGAATGGCCGGATTGGTATCCGCCCGAGGAAATGATCGAGCGTCAGCCCTACCTGCCGCGCTTCATGGCGGGTGGTGAGGGCAACCCGCTCGGCGCGCGCGCGCTTTATCTCGGCAAGACGCTGTTCCGCATCCACGGCACCAACCAGCCTTCGACCATCGGCCAATTCGTGTCCTCGGGCTGCGTGCGCCTCGTCAACGGCGACATCCAAGACCTCTATGAGCGCGTGAAGGTCGGCACCCGCGTCGTGGTGCTGCCGGGCAAGCCGCCTGCCACCGCGGAGGCCCAACCTCAACAGCAATCGGCGACTGTCCCCGCGCGCTGACGGAAGCCGGTGAGCGCTGTGACCTAAGCGGCCACCGCGGGCAAAAGCTTGGCGCAGGCGCGCAGGTCCCGCACGAAGCGGCCGTATTCCGCGGCTTTGTCATCGTCGTCCTGGATGCGCAGCAGATAGGACGGATGGATGGTCGCCACCATTGGCGTCCCTCCCGCGACGGATATCGGAGAGCCGCGGATCTTGGAGATGGCAATCGGCCGGCCGGTGAGGCTGCGCACCGCCGTTGCTCCCAATGCGACGATCAGCTCCGGCTTCACGATCGAAAGTTCGATGTCCACCCACCAGCGGCAGCGCTCGATCTCGTAGGCGTTGGGCTTCTTATGCAGGCGGCGCTTGCCGCGCTGCTCGAATTTGAAATGCTTCACGGCATTGGTGACGAAAATCTTGCGGCGATCCAGGCCCGCCTCCGCGATGGCACGGTCGAGCACCCGCCCGGCGGGACCAACGAAAGGCCGGCCCTCGAGGTCTTCCTGATGCCCCGGCTGCTCGCCCAGCATCATGAGACGGGACCGCGGCGAGCCTTCGCCCGGCACGGCTTGCGTGGCGTATTTGTAAAGTGGGCAGCGGGTGCATTCGTTTTCGGCGGCGGCCAGCGCCTTCAATGTGCGGATGACAACCGGCTCGGCCATTGGGTCGGGTCCATGAACTTAGCCACCTAGGTCAACCGATACCGGCCGCCCATGGTTCCTCAGCGCGGCTTCATCACGTTGACCGGCTTGCCGTCCAGCCAAGCCCGGATATTCGCCACCATCCCGCGATAGAAAATTTCCAGGTTGTCCCGCATCGCATAGCCGAGGTGCGGCGTCGTCACCGCGTTCGGCAGCTTGCGGAAGGGATGGTCGAGCGGCAGCGGCTCGACATTATAGACGTCTATGCCGGCGCCTGCGATTTTGTTCTCGCGCAACGCGGTCAGCAGCGCATCCTCATCCACCACCTGCCCGCGCGACGTATTGATGAGATATGCGGTCGGCTTCATCAGGGCGATCTCCGCTTTGCCGATCATGCCCTCGGTGCGCGGGCTGAGCTGCACATGCAGCGTGACAAAATCGGATTGCCGCAGCAATTCTTCCTTGCTCACCAGCGTCACGCCGGCCGCACGGCAGCGTTCTTCCGTCAGGTTCTTGCTCCAGGCGATCACATTCATATCAAGCGCGTGCCCGATCTTGGCGACGCGGCTTCCCAGCTTGCCGAGCCCGATGATGCCGAGCGTGCGGCCGGAAAGCCCGGTGCCCAACACCGTCTGCCATGGCACGCCCGCTTTGAGCCGCTGATCCTCGAAGCCGATCCGGCGCGAAAGCTCCAGCATCAGCCCCAAGGTCAGCTCAGCCGTCGGGTAGCCGATCGATTCCGTGCCACAGACCACGATGCCGCGCGCGGCGGCGGCTTCCAGGTCGATCGCGGCGTTGCGCATTCCGCCCGTCACGATGATCTTCAAGTCCGGCAGCGCCTCGATCACCGCGCGGGAGAACAGCGTGCGCTCGCGCATCACGCAGAGCACGTTGACGCCTTTGAGCGCCTCGATCACCTTCGCGCTGCTGCCCAGCGGCTCAGTGAAGACTTCGAAATCCACTTCCGGGATCTGCGACCAGTCCGCGAGCTGCAATGCCACCTTGTGGTAGTCGTCGAGAATAGCTCCGCAGTAGCGCATCTGTTCTCCGGGCGGATGTGTTCGTGGCTTTTAATCAGCATAGCCCGGCCGGCGCGGCAAGATAGCCGCGCGCGCGCAGTGGAGGGTTGAAGAGTCTTGGTCGGGGCAACGAGCTAGCTGCGGGCTTCGCAGCCGTTCCGGCTATTCAATCTCGCTACTGGCCGGGCTGAGCAGTTTGGCCGTGCTTCTCGCGCCATTTGGGTCCGGGGCCGCGCATATAATGCAGTTCCGGCCGGTAAGGATCGGACATCTCCACGGCCAAGGCTTTCAGCCGTTCGATGGCCCGCGCCGCGAAACCCGGCAGGGCGGCGCTGGAAGTCCAAGCGGTCGTCGTGCTGTGAGCCATCCCACGCCCCGTGCACCAATGCGCCGGCGGTCCCGGCACTTTTTTTTCCGCGAAGATGCCGCGAATTTGACAGAGATCATGGCGCGCGCGTGTTAAAGAACGGTAGGCGTGGGGCCGCAGCATGGAAACAACGTTTCCATAATCTTACCGCCGGCAACTCTTCGAAGCACCGCCTTCGCAAGTTTAGCGCCGTGTGCCCAATCTAGCTGCATTTTTGGAACCTTCTCTGGCGGCTGTCCGTTCTGATTTGGGGCTCCCAGGAGAATAAGAAGAATGAAAATCGCGCAGGTCGCCCCCCTTATGGAAAGTGTCCCCCCTCGTCTTTATGGTGGCACCGAGCGGATCGTTTCCTACTTGACCGAGGAATTGGTTCGCATGGGGCACGACGTGACCCTGTTCGCCAGCGGGGACTCCATGACGGCGGCCAAGCTGGTCGGCTGCGTGCCCGGAGCGCTGCGGCTGGATGCCAAAGTCCGCGACACCATCCCTTATTACATGCTCATGCTTGACCGGGTTCGTCAGCAGGCCGCCGACTTCGACATCATCCACTTCCATATCGACCAGTTCCAGTTTCCGCTGTTTAGGCACATCGCCGCGCGCACCGTGACCACGCTGCATGGGCGGCAGGACCTGCCTGATCTCAAGCCGCTCTACATCGGGTTCAACGACATGCCTTTGGTGTCGATCTCGAACGCGCAGCGGACGGCGATACCGAACGCTAATTTCGTCGCGACCATTCACCACGGATTGCCCGCTGATCTGCATAAGCCCATCTTCAATCCTCGCGGAGGCTACGTCGCTTTTCTGGGCCGCATCTCGCCGGAAAAGCGGCCCGACCGGGCGATCCAGATTGCCCGCGCACTCAGCATTCCGCTGAAGATCGCGGCCAAGGTCGATAAGGCCGACGAGGCTTATTTCCGCGAGGTGATCGCGCCGCTACTGGAAGGTCCCGATGTGGAATTCATCGGCGAGATCAATGAGCAGCAAAAGACTGAATTTCTCGGCGAGGCGCTGGCTTGCCTGTTTCCGGTCGAGTGGCCCGAGCCGTTCGGCTTGACGATGATCGAGGCCATGGCTTGCGGCACGCCGGTACTGGCATTCAGATACGGGTCGGTCCCCGAGGTTATCGATCACGGGATCACCGGCTTGATTGTTGAAAACCTGGATGAGGCGATCGGCGCGCTTCCGCGTGTTATTTCACTCGATCGGCACAAAGTCCGGCGGCGATTTGAAGAGCGGTTCTCCGCCAGCCGGATGGCCAAGGATTATCTCAACGTCTATCGTTCGCAGCTCGAGCACGCGCGCGCGGCCGAACGGGACGACGAGGAAGTGCGCCTCGCCCCAGACCGGATCCTGGAAAACGCCGAGGGCTTACATTGACCCATGAAATTACGGCGGCACGCGGCGCCGATGCGGTCGTCGAAACTCCCTTCTACATTCCGGCGACCGGGCCTTCCACGCGGTCGCGCCGCGCACTCAAGCATGACGATACCTTCGCCGTCCTGGACGCGCACGGCGACATCGGCGCGGCGGTGGGCGGGTCGGATGGCATATTCCACGCCGACACGCGTCATCTTTCCCGTCTGGAATTGCTGATCAACGGCCTGCGGCCTCTTCTGCTGGGCTCAACGGTCCGCGACGACAACTCCGTGCTCACGGTCGATCTCACCAACCCGGACATCTATTACGACAAGAAACTCGTGCTGGCGAAGGACACGGTTCATATCCTCCGCACAATCTTCCTGTGGCGCCGCAGCGCCTATCAGCGTCTTGCACTACAGAACCACAGCGAGGCGCCGATCAGTCTGCATCTGGTGCTGTCGTTTGCCAGCGACTTTGCCGACGTGTTCGAAGTCCGTGGCATGCGGCGCGAGCGCCGCGGAACGATGCGCGCTACTATCGGTGGTAATCAGAACATCGTGCTGACCTACGAAGGCCTCGACCATAAGCTAAGGCCGACAACGCTGTTCTTCGATCCTGCTCCGACCCATCTCGGCACATCCACGGCGTCCTACAGTTTGACCCTCCAGCCGGGCGAGCGCCGCGCGCTCTTTGTCACCGTGGAATGCAACACGCCGGAAGGTGAGCGGCCGGCTCCCTTCATGCATGGCATGCACGCGGCCTTTCGCGCGATGAAGGCCACGACGCAAGCGACAGCCACGGTCGAGACGTCGAACAGCGTGTTCAATCAGGTGATCTGCCGTTCCACCTCCGATCTCTACATGCTGATGACGCATACGCCCGAAGGCCCTTACCCCTATGCGGGCATCCCTTGGTACTCGACGACGTTCGGCCGCGATGGCCTTATTACCGCGCTGTTCACGCTGTGGTGCGATCCCGGCATTGCCAAAGGCGTGCTGAAACGGCTCGCTGCTTACCAGGCGAAAGAGGACGATCCGCTTGCCGACGCGCAGGCCGGAAAGATCCTGCATGAGATGCGCAGGGGAGAGATGGCCGCGCTGCACGAAGTGCCGTTCGGCCTCTATTTCGGCAGCGTCGATTCCACGCCGCTGTTCGTTATGCTCGCCGGGCTTTACGGCGAACGCACCGGCGATAAGGAGACCATCCTTGAACTCTGGCCGCACATCGAGGCGGCATTGGCCTGGATCGACGGGCCGGGCGATCCCGATAAGGACGGTTTCGTCGAATATCACCGGATGACCGAGCAGGGCCTAGCCAACCAGGGCTGGAAGGATTCGCAGGACGCCGTTTTCCATGCCGATGGCAGCCTGGCCGAAGGGCCTATCGCGCTCGCGGAAGTGCAAGGCTACGTCTACGCGGCAAAGCGGGTTGCCGCGCGTTGCGCCCGCTGGCTTGGTCGGCAAGCTGAGGCCGATGCACTCGAAAGCGCCGCCGCGCGCCTCGCGCAGAAATTCGAGGAAAGTTTCTGGTGCCCGGAAATCCAAACCTATGCGCTTGCGCTCGACGGGCAGAAGCAGCGGTGCGCCGTGCGGACTTCAAATGCCGGGCAAGTGCTGTTCACCGGCATGGTCCAACCCGAACGTGCGCGGGCTGTCGCGGAAGGCCTCATGCGGCCGCAATTCTTCACCGGCTGGGGCATCCGCACCGTCGGGAGCGAAGAGGCGCGCTACAACCCGATGTCCTATCACAACGGCTCGGTCTGGCCGCATGACAATGCCCTGATCGCGCTCGGGCTTGCGCGCTACGGTCAAAAGGACGCCGTGGATCGCGTGTTCAAGGGGATATTTGACGCCGCGAGCTACATGGAGATCGACCGGTTGCCGGAATTGTTCTGCGGCTTCCGGCGCGGACGGGGCAGGGGGCCGACTCTTTACCCGGTCGCCTGCTCCCCGCAGGCCTGGGCGGGTGCCGCGCTTTTTGCGCTGCTGCAAGCTTCGCTCGGGCTGGAATTCGAGCCGGCCGAGAACGAGATCCGCCTGCGCAATCCCCATCTGCCCAGATTCCTGGATAAGGTGATCCTGCGCAATCTCTGCCTGGGACAATCCAGCGTCGACCTTTCCATCCGCCGCCAGGGCTCCGACATTTCGCTGCAAGTGCTCCGCAGCAAAGGCCAGATCCGGGTTTCGGCTGTCTATAGTTGAGTGAATTCGCCCTCGGCTTGCTCTTTCCACTCCGGATCGCTACATCAGCGTTGAATTTCCCCACAATGCGCCGCGGCGCGACACGAGGGCAGGGCGCCGATGGCCCGTCAGTTCATCTATCACATGCAAGGTCTGTCCAAGACCTATCCGGCCGGCCGCAAGGTGCTGGAGAATATCCATCTGCAATTCTACCCGGACGCCAAGATCGGCGTGCTCGGCGTCAACGGCTCCGGCAAGTCGACGCTGCTGCGCATCATGGCCGGCATCGACACGGAATACTCCGGCGAAGCTTGGGTGGCCGAGGGTGCCCGCGTCGGCTACCTCGAACAGGAGCCGCAGCTCGATCCGAAGAAATCCGTGCGCGAGAACGTCATGGAAGGCGTCGCCGGCAAGAAGGCGCTGATCGACCGCTACAACGAGATCGCCGCCAACTATTCCGACGAGACCGCCGAGGAGATGGCCAAGCTCCAGGATCAGATCGACAGCCAGAATTTATGGGACCTCGATTCCCAGGTCGATCAGGCCATGGATGCGCTGCGTTGCCCGCCCGACGACGCCGACGTGGCGAAACTTTCCGGCGGCGAGCGCCGCCGCGTGGCGCTGTGCAAGCTCCTGCTCGACCAGCCCGACCTGCTGCTGCTCGACGAGCCCACCAACCACCTCGACGCGGAGTCGGTGAACTGGTTGGAAGGGCATCTGCGCAACTATCCCGGCGCGATCCTGATCGTCACCCACGACCGCTACTTCCTCGACAACGTCACCGGCTGGATTCTCGAGCTCGATCGCGGCCGCGGTATTCCCTACGAGGGCAACTACACTGCCTGGCTGTCGCAGAAGCAGAAGCGGCTGTTGCAGGAAGGCCGCGAGGAAGAAGCGCGCCAGCGCACGCTCGAGCGCGAGCAGGAATGGATCGCCTCCAGCCCCAAGGCGCGGCAGGCGAAGTCCAAGGCGCGCTACCAGCGCTACGAGGATTTGGTCAAGAAAGCGGGCGAGAAGCAGACACAGACCGCGCAGATCATCATCCCGGTCGCTGAGCGGCTCGGGCAGAACGTCGTCGACTTCGAGGGCCTCACCAAGGCTTACGGCGACAATCTTCTGATCGACAATCTCACCTTCAAGCTGCCGCCCGGCGGCATCGTCGGCGTCATCGGCCCCAATGGCGCCGGCAAGACCACGCTGTTCCGCATGATCACCGGCCAGGAAAAGCCGGACAAGGGTACCATCAAGATCGGCGAGTCCGTTCAGCTTGGCTACGTCGATCAGTCGCGCGACACCCTCGACGGCAAGAAGAATGTCTGGGAGGAAATTTCCGGCGGCCAGGACATCCTCCTGCTCGGCAAGCGCGAGGTGAATTCCCGCGCCTATTGTTCCACCTTCAACTTCAAGGGCGCCGACCAGCAGAAGAAAGTCGGCCAGCTCTCCGGCGGCGAGCGCAACCGCGTGCATCTTGCGAAGATGCTCAAGTCGGGCGCCAACGTGCTGCTGCTCGACGAGCCGACCAACGATCTCGACGTGGATACGCTGCGTGCGCTGGAAGAGGCCCTGGAGGACTTCGCCGGCTGCGCCGTGATCATCAGCCACGATCGCTGGTTCCTCGACCGCATCGCCACCCACATGCTGGCCTTCGAAGGCGACAGCCACGTCGAATGGTTTGAAGGTAACTTCCAGGATTACGAGGAAGACAAGAAGCGGCGGTTGGGAATTGACTCAATCATCCCGCACCGAATCAAATATAAGAAGTTCAGCCGCTAGCTTCGGCGGCCGGCGCAAACTCGGGATTGGGTGATACGCATGTCCATGACGCCTGAAACGCCGGCTCCGCCGCCCGGCCACCTTCGGCCGCTGCCGCAGCTCATTTTCAGCTCGCGCTGGCTACAGCTTCCGCTCTACCTCGGCCTGATCGTCGCCCAGGGCGTCTATGTCATCCTGTTCCTCAAGGAGCTTTGGCATCTCGTCCTCGGGGCCACGAAATTCACCGAGCAGGAGATCATGCTGGTGGTGCTCGGCCTGATCGACGTGGTGATGATCTCCAACCTGCTGACCATGGTGATCGTCGGCGGCTACGAGACCTTCGTATCGCGGCTTGAGTTGGAAAAGCATCCCGACCAGCCGGAATGGCTCTCCCACGTCAACGCCAGCGTCCTGAAGATCAAGCTTGCCATGGCGATCATCGGCATCTCGTCGATCCATCTGCTGCGCACATTCATTTATGCCGGGCAGCTGGGCCAGGAGGGCGTTCCCTATACCGAAACCGGCGTGATGTGGCAGGTCATCATCCACGGCTTATTTGTCCTGTCGGCTGTCGGCATCGCCTATGTCGAACGGCTGAGCCAGCCGGTTTTCGAACGGCCGCACAAGGCCGCCAGTCACGCGTAAATCTCAGCAGTTTCTGCCGTTTTTCATCAGGCGATTCTGTGGTAGAAATGATTTATGACCGAAGCCGAAAACGTCGTGTTGGAACACCTCTGCCATATCCATGCAGCGGTGGATGGCTTGCGGGACGATATGCGGGACGATATGCGGGACGTGAAGGGCCGGTTGGGTACTCTTGAAACCCAGTACGCCATGCTTTCGAACCGTCTGGATGGCCTCGATGCGAGGAGGGAACGCATCGAGCGTCGCCTGGAATTGGTTGACGTGTGAAACGGTTGCCAAGCATCTACAGTCTGATTGCGGTTATCTCTCTCTGTCTTATTTCAACAACAGTCGTCGTTTCCGCCGACGCCGCCTTCCAGCAATGGCTGCAATCATTGTGGCCGCAGGCGCAGCGGCTCGGCGTCTCCCGCTCAACTTTCGACGCCGCCACGCGCGGGCTTGAGCCCGACCTATCCTTGCCAGATCTCGTCATCCCCGGCCGGCCTGACAAAGCGCCGCCGGGGCAGCCGGAATTCGTGCAGACGCCGGCGGACTATCTCAAGGAAGCATCGCTCACGCGTCTCGCCTCTCAAGGCCGAAGACTCGCCGCCGAGCATCGCGAGACGCTTGCGCGCATCGAGCGCGAGTTCGGCGTGCCGCCGCCGGTCATTCTCGCCATTTGGGGCCGCGAGACGGATTTCGGCCGCCATCGGCTGGGGAACAACGCGATCCGCGTGCTTGCCACGCAGGCCTATCTCGGCCGCCGCAAGGAGCAATTCCGTGAGGAGTTTCTCTATGCGTTGAAGATCTTGCAGGACGGCCACGCCAAGCTGGCGGACATGCGCTCCTCCTGGGCCGGCGCCATGGGGCTCACGCAGTTCCTGCCGACGGAATTCTACAAGCATGCGGTCGATTTCGACGGCGACGGCCGCCGCGACATCTGGACCTCGGTGCCGGACGCGCTGGCTTCGGCGGCGAAGCAACTGGTCGCCAAGGGTTGGCAGCCCGGCCGCTCCTGGGCCTACGAGGTTCGCGCGCCGAAGGACGTCGATTGCACCGTCGCCGAGCCGAGCCGCACCATGCCGGTCGGTGAGTGGTTCAAGCTCGGTTACGCGCCGCTCGGGCAGCGCCGCCCGAGCCCGGCGGAGCTTGCGGAGCCGGCGTCGCTCCTGATGCCGGAGGGGACTTACGGCCCCGCCTTTCTCACCTTGAAGAACTACTATGTGATCAAGGACTACAATTTTTCCGATCTCTATGTGCTGTTCGTCGGCAATCTGGCTGATCGCATCGGCGGCGGCGGCGGCTTCATCACGCCGTGGAGCAAGGCATCGCAGTTGCACACCGCCGACGTCGAGAACATGCAGCGGACGCTCACCAAGCTCGGGCTGTATCGGGACAAGATCGACGGCAAGGCCGGCATGCTCACGCGCTCGGCGCTCGGCGCCTATCAGAAAGCCAATGGCCTGAAGCTGGACTGCTGGCCCACCGGCGCGGTTCTCGACCACATGCGGAAGACGGGCAAGTAACGGCTCCGGTCTCAAACAAAAACCGGCCGGCTCTGGTGAGCCGGCCGGTTTGCGTTACTCACGGTGTGACGTGCCGGCTTTAATAGTAGCTCGGGCAGACAAAGCGCGGCTTCGACCATGCAACAGGCTGGCCATAGGCATCGAACGCTACCGGGCGGCGGGACCAATAGCCGCCGTGACAGGCGACCGGTTGGGGCGCGCGATAGCTTTCATAAACCACATAACCCGGAGTCGGAGGCGGCGCATAGGCCGGATAGGCATAAGCGGGCCGCGACATCGAGCTGCCGAGGATGGCGCCGACGGCAAGGCCGCCGACGACGCCTGCTGCCACCGCAGCTCCGTTGTTGCGCGCCTCAGCGGGAGCCGGAACGCCCACGGATGCGGCGGCCACCGTTACGGAGGCAAGCAGTGCGATCAGGACTCTCTTCATCTTGTTCTCCTCCAGGCGGCGGAAAAGCCAGCCGCCGACGAATGAATCAGTTTAGCTCAAATCCCATCTGGGGTCACTAAACGTGATGGTGGCAATATCTTGTAAATTTGACGTGAACGGCGAATGAACAAAAAAGGCGCTCCGTTATCCGGGGCGCCTTTTTTTAGTTTGATCGGCCGCTTAGGCCGGGATTAGATTGCCTTTAGTCGCACACGCGGACCTTGCGCCACCGCGGGCCGCGGTCAGTCCACACCCGCTCGCGCGTCACGTAGCAGCTTCTGGCATAGGGGGTGCCATAGTAGTACGGGGCCGGTTCGGAGGCGTAGTAGCCCCGATTGGCCTGTGAGCCGACGATCGCGCCAAGGGCGAGGCCGCCGACGACGCCTGCTGCCACCGCAGCACCGTTGTTGCGCGCCTCGGCGGGGGCCGGGGCCGCGACCGCCGCGATGGCAATGGTGCCAACGGCGGCAAGAACAGTAAGAGTCTTCATCATGGCGTCACCTCATTGACGGGTACGTACGCTAAAGGCTCTACGTTATGCAGAGCCTTCCTGAAGCACTAACGTCTTAGGTGGCTAAAAGTTGCACGAAATGTGCTGAATAGGGCGTGAACGGATAGGCCAGATTCCGGCCATGTTTTGTCCGCCCTTGCGGCCGGATGCTGCTCTTCAGATCAGCATCACCAGCGCCATCAGCCCCAGCATCACGGCTAGCATGGTTGCGATATGCATAGGCTTGCCGAACATGTGCCGCAGCAAGGCGAAGCGCGTGCCCTCGGGAACCAGATCCATGCCGCATTTCGGGCATTTGCCAGGAGCCGGCATGCGGACATCCGGATGCATGGGGCAAAGATAAATCTGTCCGGGCGGCTGCTGCGTTTCCATGCGGCGTTCTCCATTGGTTGGAGCGCGAGCGAGATGAAGCGCCGCAAAGAGAAAGCAGTCGTTGATCCACGTCAAAACATCTCGGTGGCATCGAGAGCAAAGAAAGGCATCCTCATGAAGGGAGATGCCGTCATGTTAAAGAAACTCTCGACGCTTCCGGTTCTGGCCTTCATCCTGCTCAGCGAGCCATTGCAGGCGATTGCGCAACAGACGCAGCCGGCCGCCCCGGGGGAACGCTATTACTATGGTCCCGGTCCCTGGCACATGTGGAACGACGGCTATGCTTGGCCGTTCTGGTGGATTGGGCCGCTGATGATGCTGCTGTTCTTCGGGCTTGTTTGCTTCGCCATCTTCTCCTTCGGCCGCGGGCGGTGCGGCCATGGCATGCATCGTTGGGGATCGCATGACCCGAGCCATTCGGCGCTGGAGATTCTCAGCGAGCGTTTTGCCAAGGGTGAAATCCAAAAGGAAGAGTACGCGGAAAAGAAGGCTGCCATCCTTTCCGGCGCGGCACGGCGGTGAACTGCTGTCGGGCGCGAAATCGCTCGCGTTGCGTTCGCGATCCAGTCCGATGGCTTAGATAGGCGCTGCTATCATCGCTCTTCTTTGTTTTTAATCGGGAGGAACCTCTCCAGCCATCCGAACATCATCAGCAACACAAGCGCGAGTGCCGTTCCAACGGCGGCGATGTCCCACGGCCCTAGGCCACAGACAGCCATTGCTTATAGGGAAGTGGAAATAATCTCGGGCGGCTGATGACACGGCATTTTTGATATTGCGCTGCACCATCAATATTGAAAACCCCCGGTGCAGCGTAGCCGCATCTGGTGCAAACAAAGCCGCAGTCTGTGCGGGCATCCGGTTGCCCTCAACAAACGGAACACATCAAATAAACGGGAGACGCCGTTAGTCTAATACCGCCACTTGTATATGCCTTATACAATGCCGCCGTCGTGTTTGGAGAGGAGTTCACCAACATGTATTTGAAGCGCGCGTTTCTAGGCATCGTTGCGGCCGCAAGCGTTGCCGGAATGTCAACATTACTGTCCAATCCAGGCTACGCTCAGGATGTCGAAGCGAAAGTGAAGACGTCCATGGGGGCACTGAAGAGCAAGGCGGCGAAGATCGGCCCGGCGAAGATCGAAGGGGCCGAAGCCGTTGGCGGCAAGGCTGCGCCTGCCATCTATTTTGGCGGTACCAAGATCAACAACAACTTCGATCTGGTTGATGAAGTGGTTAAGGAAAACGGCGGCACGGCCACGATCTTCGTCAAGGCCGGCGATGAATATGTCCGCGTTTCCACAAACGTGAAGAAAGACGACGGTTCCCGCGCCATCGGCACCATCCTGGATCCGAAGGGCAAGGCCATCGTCGCCATTCAGAAGGGCGAGCCCTTCTATGGCGACGTGACGATCCTTGAGAAGCCCTATACCACGGGCTATGAGCCGATACGCGATGCCGGCAACAACGTCATCGGCATCTACTACGTCGGCTATATGAAATAATAGCGCCCGATCCTCCTGGGAAAACCGGCGCGGCGGGAAACCGTCGCGCCGGTTTTTTTATTTCACCGTGACCGTGTAGCTCCGCTTGCCTTCCGCCCCGTTCGGCCAGATCGCTTCAGATACGCTCGCTCGGGACGCCAGGATCGCGGAGGCCTTACGCCGCGTGGGAAATAGGTGAGGTCTGCTAATCCGTTAGCCGACGCTTTCGTTCGCCGCCCGCGCTGACATATAATTGACTTGATTATTTTCTTTTTGTGCGGGGAAAGCGCGCTGGGAGGGGGATTTGCTCACATCCCGATGGGTGGGAAAGGCCTGCATCGCGGCCGGGCTGGTGCTGCAGCCGCCGCTGGTCCACGCGGATGACGGCCGGCCGCCCGAGAAGGTTTCGTTCTACTTCGCCGCCCACCAGGATGACTGGCAACTCTTCATGAACCCGTCGGCGTTCCAGGATGTCGCCGACCGGAAAACCAAGACGGTCTTCATCCATATGACCGCGGGTGACGCCGGTTCGGGAACCGGCACGCGCGGCAGGAAGCATCCATTTTATCTGGCGCGGGAGAACGGCGCCGAGGCCGCCATCCGCTTCATGGCGGATTCGAGCGATCTTCCGGTCGGTAAATCCGCGGCGCGCATGACTTTCAGCGGGCATTCCATCTACCGCGTGAGCTACCGAAGCACCGTGTCTTATTTCTTGCGGGTGCCCGACGGAAGCGCTTCCGGCCAGGGCTATCCGGAAACCGGCAACCAGTCGCTGCTGCGGCTGGCCGGCGGCCAGGTGAAAACCCTCGCAGCGATCGATGGCTCGGCCGTCTACCACGGCTGGCCGGACCTCGTGGCCACGGTGCGGGAGATTCTGGATTTTGAGCGGGGCCATGCGCCCGTGGTTCAGCTCAATGTCGCGGAAACCGATGCGAGCATCAATCCGGGCGACCATCCGGATCATCAGATGACAGCCAAGGCGGCCCTCGATGCGGCGGCCGGGCTCGCCTGCGCGCGCCGGCTTTATTATGTCGATTACGCCAGTTCGCGCCTGCCGGAAAACCTCAGTCCGCAACAGCGGGACATGGAAACCGCTGTATTTGCCGTGACCGCCGCGGGCATTCGCGCGCTCGATCATTCGAGCGCGTGGCACTACTACAACGACTCTTACGTCGGGCGAAACTACTTCCGTGCCGAAGAGGGCACCGGCAGTTGTCAAGCGTCCCGCCTTGAAATCGCAAAATCCCAGCACGTTGTCGCGGAACGGCAGTCCAGCGCCGGCAGAAGAAAGCTGGTGGTGGCGCCCTGAACGCGATCGAGGGCTTGCTCTCAGGACGGTCCGCAGGCTGCGACGTTCTGCCGGGAACCATGATCTAGCTCAAAATGTTTCCGAGGGGGCGCCGTACATCGACGGTGCGAAGGAGCCTTCCCTTGGACATCCGACCGAAGCGTAACTCCAACGTGCTGTCGGCCTCGCATCCCCCTGCGCGCCAGCCGGATGAAACGGCCGTGCATGCACCGCGCCAACGCCAGATCGCCGCTGTCGAAGTTCTGCCCGTTCCGGCACGCCGCGTCGCTTCGGTGGACGCGCTGCGCGGCTTCAGCATGTTCTGGATTCTGGGCGCGGACAGTCTCGCGCGGGCGTTGGATCAGATGCTGTCAGGCAAAGGCGCGATCCTGAGCGCCATCGGCGGCTTCGCCGGCACGCAATTGACGCACGTACCGTGGGAAGGCGCCCGCTTCTATGACCTCATTTTTCCGATGTTCATTTTTGTCACCGGCGTGTCGATTGTATTTTCGCTCACGCGACTGCTTGAGCAGGAAAGCAAAGCCGCCGCGCACTGGCGCGTGCTGCGCCGGTCCGCTCTGTTGTTCGCGCTCGGCATCATTGCCTACGGCGGCATAAGCCAGACCTGGGCGGATATCCGTCTCGGCGGCGTGCTTCAGCGCATCGCGCTCTGCTATCTGTTCGCGTCAGTCCTGTTTCTGAATTTGTCCTTGCGCGGATTGGCCGCCGCCTTCGTCTCCCTTCTGGCCGGCTATTGGGCGTTGATGACGTTCGTTCCGGTGCCGGGCATCGGCGCGGGCTCTTTTGCTAAGGACGCCAATCTCGCCGATTGGATCGACTTCTATTACATGCCCGGCCGGCTTTGGGAAAAGACCCGCGATCCCGAAGGTCTGCTCAGCACACTGCCCGCCATCGGCACCTGCCTGCTCGGCGTCTTCGCCGGCCTGCTGCTGAAGGACAGTCGCGTGGAAGCGCACCGGAAATCGCTCTGGCTCATCGCCGCGGGCGCCGCGATGATGGCGGCGGGATGGCTCTGGGGCCTGCAATTCCCCGTGATCAAAGCCATCTGGACCTCGTCATTCGTGCTCGTGGCCGGCGGCTTCGCCGCCCTGATGCTCGGCCTGCTCCACCAGCTCATCGATGTATGGGGACGCAAGCGCTGGGCCGAGGTGTTCATCTGGATCGGCGTCAATGCCATCGGGCTTTACGTCTTCAACATGCTGGTGGGTTTCCAATCCATCGCCGCGCGCCTTGTCGGCGGCGACGCAGCCCGCCTGGCCGACGCTTACGTGACCAAAGGCGCGGGGTGGTTTCTCGGCGCCGCCGTAAGCCTCGCGCTGGCCATCGCCGCCGCGCGCTTCCTCTACCGGCGAAAGATTTTTCTGCGGGTGTGATCGCGCGCGTGAACCGGCGATCCCCCGCTTCACGCCTGTTACGGAGCCTCGATCGTCTTTCCCACCAGATCCACGGTGTCGTAGACCACGACCTGGACGAGCGGGAACTTCTTCTTGAGAGCCGTGCCCGTCTCTTCGGCGGTCGCCAAGTCCACGAAGGATTGCTTGACCTGCCTGTCCACTTGCAGGCTGTACCTTCCCACTTCCGGACGCTTCCGCTGCGAAAATGTCTCGGGCGCCGGTTCAGTCTCCTCACGCTCCTTGGCCGGGCGCGTCAGAGTCTCTTTGGTTGGTCGGATTGCCATGCGTAAATCTCCTTGATGAACTCTGACATATAGGGCTGTTGCGCGCGAATAGCGAGGCTGAAAGCGGTTCACGCGAACGGCGCGTTCATCGGGGGATATGCCGTCTCGTCTCAGATGCGCCGTGCTTGCTTCAGCCGATCGATGTGATCGGCGACATTGGGCGGCAAAGATTTCAATCCCATTTGTCCGGCCATCGACAAAAATGGCCGGAGTTGAGAATCCGCCAGGAAGGCGGGCTGCCGATTTGCCGGAACGATGCGGTCGAAGATGAGAACGATCACCACCGCCAGCAGGCCGACGCGGACGGCCCCAAGCGCCGATCCGGCGAGACGATCTCCAATGCCGATATCCGGGCCGACCCTGTCGCTGATTGCCCGCCGCAACAGCGCGCTGAACCCCATGCCGGTGACCAGCAGGATGCCGAACAGCACCAGCACGTCTTGCGCGGGGGGCATGGTGAAGCGGTTGCCCAGAAACTGGGATAGCGCCGGCGCCGTTTCCACCGCGACAGGCGCAGCGGCCACATAGCCTAAAATCGTCGCCAAGCTGCGCAGCAGGCCGGAACGGAAACCCATGACGATGGCGACGAGAGTGACAAAGTAGACCGCGGCATCGAAAGTGTTCATGGGGGAGTCCGGAGCATATGGCGGGCTGGTCATGCCCGGCTATGTGGTTTGGGTGGCCGGGTCAAGCCGGAAATGATGAGCGCGGTGGCCGCGCGGGACAGCCGAAGCCGGAGTCCGCCGTGTCGGAGGAGGGTGGCGGATAGTGAATGGCGGATACGCTTCGCTAATCTGCCCCTATGGGTGTGAGCTATTCGCGTGGGTTTCTGCTATTGAAACTTCCAAATTTTGAACCTTTAATATCACACAGGTTGTACGGTCATCTAACGTGGGGGCGTGAAGATGAAAACGGCCATTCGTTGTCTGACGGTCCATAGCAGTGTGTTGATAGTCGCCATCGGATTTTCCGGCACGGCACTATCCCAACAATTTGTAACCGACACCTCGTTTTGTACCCTCGTGGCTAATAACGAATGCATTGATGCGCTGCCGTCTGGCGCGACGGTCGACCTTAGTGAACTAAAAACGGATAAGAATGGACCCATTCTCTACTTTTGGGGTAGATTGCGAAATCCAAGCGAAAGCGTGGTCGCATTTTACTTTTCGCGAGAAGGTGACTGCTACCCAAAGGGCACTTCAATTCCGAAAGATAAGGCTCGTGCAGCAAACAATATTTTCGTCTCCTCTTGGAGATTTATTACATCTCTGACATTTGGAGATCTTATTTCTCGCATATTCAGTGATACTAAGGGTGAAGTAAGCGCCAAGGCCGCGCCGGTGGACGCGAAAGTGACGTTTGCAGTCACTAAGCCGTCGGAGAATTTCCGAGTCTCCAGTTTCCGCAACGTGTTGTGTGGGGGACGAGTGGAAGCCAGGCTTTTGGACAGCCAGGCAAGTCCTATTCCGCCTGACGCGAACAATGATTTTAAATTTCTAACAATTACGAACAGCTCAAGAAAGGTCGTTGCCTCACAATAGTTCCTTGCTGACGCGAGGCGATTTCCATTCGCAGTCTTTGGGTGAGCGCAACGCGGAGCCCGCGCCCGGACGGCGCCGACGGGTCAGCGCGAAGTGGCGTGCTGCGATCGGCCGAATTGATTTATCGCAAAGCACCGCTTGGTTTTGTTGCCAGATTTAAGCAAGTACCGGCCCGGCTCCCCACAGCAGCCGGTACGGATTGACTGCCAGCCTTACCGCACCCTGCCGGGGAGGCGGCAGCAGCTGGAGCAAATGAGATGAAAAACGCCACCCGCGCTCCCTGTGTCATGCTGGCGTTGGCGCTCGTCGGCATCGCCGTCGCGTTCTATGATTCCTATGCGATCTATAATGGCCAGCCGCTGTGGTGTCCTCCTCCCATCGACGGATGCAACATCGTCGCCAGCAGCCCGTATGCGCGGGCCTTCGGCCTGCCGCTCGGCTATTTCGGCCTGGTCTATTATTTGTACATGTTCGGGCTGGCGGCGCTGCTCGCCTTTGATCTGTTTTCGCGCGGCTTGCGATGGGGCGCGCTGCTCTACGCCGCTGTCGGGCTCGCCTTCTCGATATATTTTATGTACGTTCAGGCCACCTACATCGGCGCGTTCTGCATTTACTGCCTGATCTCCGCCGTCGCGACGCTGCTGCTTTTCATCGCCGCGCTCTGGCACCTCCAGGCGACACGCGTGCCGGCGGCGTAGGTGCAAAGCATCGCCGTGCCGTAGCAGGCAAAAGCCGTGCGTCAGTCTGAGGCCCATGCCTGAACTCGGTAGCCTTCTAGGATTGTTTGCCAGCGCGCTGTTGTCCGCGACCCTGCTGCCGGGTTCGTCGGAGGCCGCCCTCGTCGCCCTTCTGGCGATGGGTGAGAGCCATCCCGCGCTGCTGGTCGCGGTGGCCACCGCGGGCAATGTGCTGGGATCGGTCGTGAACTGGATAATGGGACGGTTCTTCGCCCATTTCCGCGATCGCCGCTGGTTTCCGGTCGATCGGCGTTCCTACGACCGCGCCGTCCGCTGGTATGGCCGCATGGGGATATGGTCATTGCTGCTGGCCTGGGTGCCGGTCATCGGCGATCCCTTGACCGCCGTCGCCGGCGCGCTGCGCGTCGACATCAGGACGTTCCTCATCCTGGTCACGCTCGGCAAGGCGGGGCGCTACATCTTCATCGCGCTGGCCTTCACCGGGTGGAGCGGCGCGCAGGCCGGGTGAACGGCGGGATGGAACTTCGGGCGCTCTGGCGAATTGTGCTTTGGCCGATCCGCGCCCCGCCTGGCCTCCGGATTAAATTTTCAAACAGCCCTGACTTTTCTTCTTCGTCATTCCGGGACATGCCGAAGGCATGGACCCGGAATCCGGATGCATATGCCGCATTCGCCTCTGGATTCCGGGTTCGCGCTCCGCGCGTCCCGGAATGACGAGCGAAGGAGCCAACGCTCCGCCCGCACACAAGCTTGCGCCGTGTGCGCTATTTGCGGCGACTTTGCACCCCGGGGCCGTGCTTCCGGGCGCGGATGGAGGGCATTCGCCCAACCTGATCCAGGCGGCTTTCGCCGCCCTTCCTCCGCGCCGCGTCCAGCCATTGAAGGCAGTCCCTCGTAGTAGGGACGGCATAGCAGTTGCGCTTGCGCAAACTGCGTACACTTGTTTGCGCTGACCCAGGGCGTCCCGGACGGATGCTTGCGAGGCATCCGCTCGATCCCGGGTTTACCCGGAGGTCGACATTTTTCATGCGCAAGTCGGGTAAACCCGACTTGCGTCGCCGCATCCTCTCCCGCACGCCACGACGCCTCATGACAGCGCCCCCGGGCGGAAAGGACGCGCGCAGAAAGCATGTGAGTGTGGCAGGAATATGTTCCTAGACCCGTTTATTGCGTGATGCCCGCTCGGTAAGGGGATTCACGCCGCGTCCTTCAAGATAGAGCGCACCAAGGAATTGACCGGAATAAGTCACACCTATACTATTCATGTATGAACAAAAGACAGACTCGTGTCCGGCACGGCAGCCACGTCGAGAACGACCGCCAGCTGATGTTTTACATCGTCAACACCGGGCGTGCCGTCGAAGAGAGCCTGGAAGAAGCTTTGGCGCGGGTTGGACTGTCGCTTGCGAAGTTCGGCGCGTTGACGCATCTCGTGGAAGCAGGCGAGCCGCTCGGCTTGAGCGAATGCGCCGAGAAAATGACCTGCGTGCGCTCCAACATCACGCAGCTCATGGACCGGCTTGAGACCGACGGCCTGGTCCGGCGCGTCGAAGATCCACAGGACCGCAGGGCGGTGAGAGCCGCGGTGACACGGCTTGGCATCAAACGCCAAGCCGCGGGCGCGAAGGAAGTGGCGCGGGTACAAGCCAAACTTTTCAAAGCACTGGATGGCATCGATCAAGGCGCGCTTCGCCGCGCCCTCTCGGTGGTTCGGTAGCGAATTTTTTGGCCAAGAGATGCATATATGAAAAATACATGTGAGAACGAAATAGGACGCAAGGGAGGATTTCAATGAAACGGCCGTCAATGACAGAAGCGATTTGTGCGGTCGCGTTTCTCGCGATGGGGAGCGCGGGTGTTCGCGCGCAGGACATGCCGGCAAAAAGCCCTTGGGGTCCGGCCGATGAAATCGGGACGCTCAACATGATGACCGATGCGTCCAGGTTCGATGTTCTTAAGCGGGTCGCGAGCGGCAAGGTCTACGATCTGGGGGTAGACCTGTTCGTCGGAATGCCGACCTGCTGCGCGGCCTTCGGAAATCCGACCTATCAAATCTGGATGACGCAGACCCCTGCGCGGGGCGGCGCCAGGGAACCGCTGTCCTACTCCGGCGACGGCGTCTCCATGTATACCCACGTCGGCACCCATATCGACGCGCTCAATCATTTCGGACGCAACGGAAAGATCTGGAATCAGGTCAGCGCCGACGACGCGCTTGGCGTTCGCGGATGGACCAAATCGGGTATCGACAAGTATCCGCCTGTCTTGGCCAGAGGCGTGCTTATCGATGTGGCTAAGTCCAAGGGCGTGACCCGCCTGCCAGCGTCCTACTCCATCACGGTGGCGGACTTGCAGGAGGCGTTGAAAAAACAGCGCGCGACGCTTCGCCCCGGCGATGTGGTTTTGACGCGGACAGGGCTCATGACGTTGTGGCCTGATGCATCCAAGTACCGTCTCGTCGATCAACCCGGTCTGAGCCTGGAGGCGGCTCGATGGCTGGTGGAAGAACAGAAGGCGATGCTGCTGGGCGCGGATAACTTTGGCGTCGAGAGCTTTCCTTCCAAGGACCCGGGAAATTTCGCGCCCGTGCACGCTTATCTTCTGGCCGAGCGGGGAGTATCGTTGCTCGAAGTCCTGTGGCTGGAAGAGCTGGCGAGAGATCAAGTGTACGAATTCTTGTTCATAGCCTCCCCTCTGAAAATGCGCGGCGCAACCGCCTCGCCGGTCCGGCCGCTCGCGATTTCCCTCCGGCGCAACGACTGAACTTTTCCTGAATAGGGGCAATTGCCATGTTTATCGTGCTGCTTAAGTTTTCAGACAACAAAGCCAAGGCCGGCCCATTCATGGAAGGCCACAAGGAATGGATCAAACGCGGCTTTGACGACGGCGTGTTTTTGCTGGCCGGGAGCCTTCAGCCGAATCTGGGCGGCGGGATTCTGGCGCACAACACGTCGCTGCCGGACCTGCAAAGCCGGGTGAATGCCGATCCGTTTGTGGTGGAGAACGTGGTGAAGGCTGAGATTCTGGAAATCACGCCGGCGAGGGTGGAGGAGAGGCTGAAGTTTCTGGTGGGGTGAAGACGTTTGAGGACGAGCGCAGGAAAGCAGTTACAGGAATATATTTCTAGAGACGATTTTGCGATGGGTGAGACACTATAGCCGTCTGATCGACGGCGGACGCCAATCCGCCTTACGGGCTACACTTTGATGCCGGTCAGGGAAATGACACGGTTTCGGAAGTCAGTATATTCAGCACCCGTACCGCTCACGATGGCTGACAAACGGTAGAAGCGGTTTGTCGACGGCGATTCACGGCGTGCCATTTTATCGTCGAGTCGATCAACATTGACGACTGTCCAACACTCAACGAATCCGCGGGCGCGCGCCTTTTGGTGACTTTTTTCGGCCTCACCGATGCGGTTATGGATGTTTGAAAAGTCCTCACCCGCCTTGACTTCGATAGCTATCTTCTCGGCGAATGAAGCGGGTGCCATTTCTTCGCGAATGACGATATCAGGATCGGGTGCAAACTCGACGTACACGGTGCGTCCGGCTGCGTTTTTTACTGTGATCTGCGTCTCATTGAAGCCGACGGTTGCAGACTTCACAATGGCATGGATGGCCTCGAACACTTTAACAATTCCCACAGCGCCGCGTTTGACGTTCGCGCCACCACGAAGCTGCGGACCGACTGTCAGCAACGTGAGATCGTCCAACAAATCGCGGCTAATCCGGGTCGGACCTATGCCGTCCAATAGCGCACGACCGCATTGAATGAGCTCCTTGCACAGCGGCTCGAGCTGCGGCTCAAGCGCAGTCGAGAGGACGCCACGCATCTCCATTGACTTGAACGGACCGACGCCAGTTTCGGCTGTGTAGAAAATCTTCTGACTGAAGCCGTATAGAAGCCGATAGTATCCGAGCAAGTGCGGGTTGGCCTTCAAGAGTGTCGGAACCGGGAATATCAGCTCCGCTCGCAAACCGTGCGCGGCCATCTTTGCGAGGGCGTCAGGGGGCACTAGTTGACCTAGCTGTTTGTCGAGCGCCGCGATGTTGATCGTTCGGACAGTATCGCCCAGCGCCTCTTGCAGGTAGAGCCGTCGAATCTCGGCAAGAGCAACCGAAAATTCAATCTGCAAATCGGGAGGCGGAATCCGAATAGGCATCGGGCGTCACTCGCACCGATGCGACTTGCGAAACACAATCCAATAGCAATGCTGGCGGCGTGTATGGTGCGCCACCTTCCATTTCGGATCGATGATCGGTCCCTTGCGAACCTTAATGACGCAATCGCACGCGGTAAAGCCAACTTCCTCGCCGGCCCTTATCAGTTCAATGTGCGCCCATTGGTAGCGATGGTTGTGAACGTAGTCTGTGATCTTAGCGAGTAGGATTCCTTCGTCTCGGAGCACACGATACGCTTCGTGCATAAAGGCTGGATATGTGTGCGCGAATGTGTAGCCATGTTCTTTTGCCGATCGATCGCCGAGGCCGAATCGTTTGTTGAAGTCCTTCGAACGATCGCGGCCTTGATTTGGGATGTGCGGCGGATCATAGACCACGACATCAAAGCAATCTGAGCGGAATGGCATCGCGGCATTGTCCCCGCAGACAGTCGGACGGTGCTTCCGATCGATGTCGAGCCCGATGACTTGACGCCGGCTGCCGCGCCAGAATCGGCCACCATTGACAGTGGCGTCTAGTATGTTGCGCGGGCGCTTGCGCGGATAGAACAACAGGAGTTGTTCCAATAGTTCGGCGTCATCCTCGCCGTGCCAAACGGAGCCGAGCGGCTCATATTGCGGCAACGGAACAACTCGCTCAGTGACAGACACCGATACCCCCACGCTTTGCCCCAAGGGGCGGACATTAGGGCGGGCGTTATTGATTCGCCAGACGGCCCAAGCCGCAATCCATACTCAAATTGCCCTTACGCCAAGTAGCGCGCAAGGAGGTTTGGCGGAGCGTGATCTGCCGTATGCGCGGCCGCAAGGACGGATTACGCCTCGGCCAAGCCGCCCTGCAATTCACAACACCTTATTACTCTCCTTCACCTTCTCCGCATCCACATAAACCTGCTCGCCCAGGTCGCGGAATTTTTGCGACATCTCTGCCATGCCGGCTTCCCGGTCATTCAGCGTTGCCGCATAATCTCTTACATCCTGCGTGATCTTCATCGAGCAGAATTTCGGGCCGCACATGGAGCAGAAATGCGCCACCTTGTGCGCCTCCTTCGGCAGCGTCTCGTCGTGATAGCTGCGCGCGGTGTCGGGATCGAGCGAGAGGTTGAACTGATCCTGCCAGCGGAAGTCGAAGCGCGCGCGGGAGAGCGCGTCGTCGCGCAGCTGCGCCGCCGGGTGTCCCTTGGCGAGGTCCGACGCATGCGCCGAGATCTTGTAGGTGATGACGCCCACTTTCACGTCGTCACGGTTGGGCAGGCCGAGATGCTCCTTCGGCGTCACGTAGCAGAGCATGGCGCAGCCGAACCAGCCGATCATGGCGGCGCCGATACCGCTGGTGATGTGGTCGTAGCCCGGTGCGATGTCGGTGGTGAGCGGGCCGAGCGTATAGAACGGCGCCTCGCCGCATTCCTTCAGCTGCTTGTCCATGTTGATCTTGATCTTGTGCAGCGGCACATGGCCGGGGCCTTCGATCATCACCTGACAGCCCTTGTCCCAGGCGATCTTGGTGAGTTCACCCAGCGTTTCCAACTCGGCGAATTGCGCGCGGTCGTTGGCGTCGGCGATGGAGCCGGGGCGCAGGCCGTCGCCGAGCGAGAAGGACACGTCATATTTGCGCATGATGTCGCAAATCTCGTCGAAGCGCTCGTAGAGGAAGCTTTCCTTGTGCCGCGACAGGCACCACTTCGCCATGATCGAGCCGCCGCGCGAGACGATGCCGGTGACGCGGTTGGCGGTGAGCGGCACATAAGCGAGGCGCACGCCGGCATGGATGGTGAAATAATCCACGCCCTGCTCGCATTGCTCGATCAGCGTGTCCTTGTAGCATTCCCAGTCGAGCTTGACCGGATCGCCGTCCACCTTCTCCAGCGCCTGATAAATGGGAACGGTGCCGATCGGCACCGGCGAATTGCGCAAAATCCATTCGCGCGTGTTGTGGATGTTGCGGCCGGTGGAGAGGTCCATCACCGTGTCGGCGCCCCAGCGGATCGCCCACACCATCTTCTCCACTTCCTCCTCGACGGAAGAGGTGACGGCGGAGTTGCCGATATTGGCGTTGATCTTGGTGAGGAAGTTGCGGCCGATGATCATCGGCTCGAGTTCGGCATGATTGATGTTGGAGGGAATGATCGCGCGGCCGCGCGCCACTTCCGAGCGCACGAATTCCGGCGTGATGAACAGCGGCACTTCGGCGCCGAAGCTCTCGCCGTCGGTGCGGGCGGCTTGCGCGCGGTCGAGCATCTTTTTGCGGCCGAGGTTTTCGCGCTCGGCGACGTAGATCATTTCCTTGGTGACGACGCCCGCGCGCGCCCATTCGAGTTGGGTGAGGGGGTGCAACTCGGTCATTCCGGGACGGCGCGCAGCGCCGGACCCGGAATCCAGATGCGAATTCGGCGTTTGTGTCTGGATTCCGGGTTCGCGGCCTTCGGCCGCGCCCCGGAATGACTCGGAAGCCCGCCAGGGCTTCGGCGTATTCGGGAAATCTCGCGCCAGGTGCTTGCCGCTGACGTTGCCGTTGTCCACCGGCTGGATCGGCCGGCCTTCGTATTCCTCCACGCCGCCGCGCTCTTTCACCCATGAGAGGCGCGTGCGCGGAAGGCCCTTCTCGACGTCGATCACCGCATCCGGATCGGTATAGGCACCCGTCGTGTCGTAGACTGGCAGCGGCGGCTCCCCGGACGAAGCCTCCAGCGCGATCTCCCGCAGCGGCACCCGCAGGTCCGGCGCGGCCTCCGGCACGGAATAGATTTTGCGCGAGGCGGGCAGAGCGCCCGTCGTCACCTTGGGCGTGGCGAAATCGGCGGCGGGGATCGGCTTGTTCATCGGATTTCTCCCGTTCGTGGAATCCGGAAATGCCATGCCTTCAAGGGGAGAAGTGCGTCCTGTCCCTTCGCCGGCATGACCCGGATCAGGTTCGAAGGGTCACCGCGCTGCCTTTATGCCGTGTGGGCAAGGCCGTCGGTATCTCAGCCTCCTGCGAGGCTCCCCTGGGAACGGCGCTAATGTAATCCCCCGGCACCGGGTGTCAACGAATGTGGTGCGGCCCATCGCCGCCGCATGGAACACATCGCGATTTCAATCGTTCTCCGGCGTCATCCTCTGCTCTGGGGAAGGAGGCGGATTTGGATCAGAAGACGCCCGATTCCTTATTGGAAACATTGTCATCCAGCCGCCCCATCCTGCGGGAAGGGCGCAATTGCTGGCGCATCGCGCCGGCGAAGCGCGCCGCCGTGCTGATCGATGGCGCCGAGTATTATGCGCGGCTCGAGCAGGTCCTTCTGCGCGCGGAGAAATCCATCCTGATCGTCGGCTGGGATTTCGACGCCGGCATCAAGCTGCGCCCGGACGACCCGGATTGCCCGAAGCTCGGCGATTTCCTGCGCTCGCTGGTCGAGCAGCGGCCGCGGCTCGAAATCCGCGTCCTGGTCTGGAGCGTGGCCGTCATCCACGCGCCCGGCGCCCCGCTGCCACTCCTGCTGGGCGCGCCTTGGGAAGATCATCCCCGTATCCAGGTCCGGCTGGACCGCGAGCATCCGCTCTACGGCGCGCATCATCAGAAGATCGTTTGCGTGGACAACACGGTCGTCTTTGTCGGCGGCATGGACCTGACGATCCGCCGCTGGGATACCCGCGAGCACGTCGTCGATCATCCGCTGCGCAAAGGTCCGGACGGCGTGCCCTATCCGCCGGTCCATGACGTGCAGATGGCGGTGGAAGGCGACGTGGCGCTGGTTGTCTCGGAAGTAGCCCGCGAACGCTGGCGCCGCGCCATCGGCGAGAACATCCCACCGGTGACGCCGACGGAAAATCTCTGGCCGCAGGATATGAAGCCGGATTTCACCGATACGCCGGTGGCGGTCGTGCGTACCTTCGCGTCCTGGAAGCGCGCCCCGGAAATCACCGAGGGATTTGCGCTCACCCTCGATGCCCTGAGCGCCGCGCGCCGCTCCATGTATATCGAAGCGCAGTATCTCACCGCGCCTCGTGTCGGGAAGGTGCTTGAAGAGTCGCTCGCGCGCCCGAAAGGGCCGGAAATCGTCCTCCTCGTGCGGCGGCTTTTCACCAGCAAGCTGGAAGGCTTTGTCATGGGCGGCAACCAGGCGCGGATCATCCAGCGCTTGCGGCACGCGGACCGCCACGGGCGCCTGGCAGTTTATTACCCGGTGGTCCCGCTTGAGGGGGAAGACCGCCCGATCACCATCCACTCCAAGATCATCATCGTGGATGACGATTTCGTGCGGGTCGGGTCCTCCAATCTGAACAACCGCTCCATCGCGCTCGATACCGAATGCGATCTCGCCATCGAAGTCTCCGACGACGAGTGCCGCCGCACCATCGCCGGCCTGCGCGAAAGCTTGATCGCCGAGCATCTCGATACGACGCCGGACGCCGTGCGCGAGGCCGTCGCGGCGGAAGGCTCGCTCATCCGCGCCATCGCGCGCCTCGGCTGCCATAGCCGTTGCCTGCGGCCTCTTCCCGATATGGGCGATCTGCCGACGCGCCCCGTCTTCGGCACCTGGCTGTTGGACCCGCCGCGGCCGTTCTTCCTGTTCCAGCGCAAGCGTCGCGCTCCCTGAGTCCGTCACCCTGAGGTGCTCGGCGCATAGCGCCGAGCCTCGAAGGGCCACCGCCGGGGCCGTTCATCCTTCGAGGCTCCCCCGGCTCAAGGCCGGGGTCGCACCTCAGGATGACGGTTAATTTCTAAGCGCGCTTACCAGTGCGATAATAGACCTCAGTAAGTCCAAACAGCGGCCCGCCGATGCACAGCGGCACGAGGAAATAGATCACCCGGAACATCACCAGAGCGCCGATCATGCCGCCCGCCGGCAACAGGAACATCACCACGCCTTCGATCACGCCGATTCCGCCCGGCACATGCGCGACCAGCGCGGTGAGATTGGCGATTACATAGACGGCCGCGACCGCGAAATAAGAAACGTCCCCAACGGCGGAAAGGGTCTGATGCAGGCACGCCGCCACGCAGGCAAAGTTGGCCACGCCGATTCCGATCTGCGCCAGCGCCAACTTGAATTCCGGCATTTGCAGCGACCAGCCTCGGATCGTCACCCGTTCCCGCACGAAGGCGGCCATCCCGAGATAAACCAGAGGAACCGCCAGCCACATAAGGCCGAGCGCCAAAACAAGCGGGCGGCCCAGGCCGGTGATTTTGCCGCCCAGGTCGGGGCGCAACAGCAGCGCCAGCCCGCCGAGCGTCAGCAGGCCGAGCGCCACGGTGGCGGCGCAAAACAAGATCACCTTGGCCACGTCGCCGGGGCGCAGGCCCCAGCGCGTGTAGAAGCGGAAGCGAATGGCGCCGCTGCTCAAGGCGGCGAAGCCGATATTGTGCCCGAGCGAAAGACTGCAAAAGGAGGCGAGCGCCGCCCGCCGCCAGGGCAACGGCTTGCCTGCATAGCGCAGCGCCAGCCAATCGAACCATGTGAGGCAGAAATAACTGCCCGCGGCGAAGGCGCCGGCGAGCACCAGACGGGTCGTCGGGATTTTCCTGATTGACTGAAGAATCGCATCAAGGCTGTAGCCGCTGAGCGTCCGGTAAAGCAGGAATCCGGCTAATGCGACGATCGCCGCCGCGAGCGCGCGCTTCAGCCACCTCCACCGCGTGGAGGTCTCCGTCTTGCTCCGCGCTATGCGTTTTGCCCCGGTCATCACTGCGCCGCTTGCTGCCAACTCACCGCCGATGATTGCAAATCGAGATCGATAACAAGCGGGAGATGATCGGAAGCCACGCGCGCCAGCGGCGTCCGCACCGTCTCGGCGCAGATGACGTCTATGCCCGGCCCGACAAAAGCGTAGTCGAGCCGTAAGGTTGGAAAACGTGCGGGGAAAGTCGGCTGCCCGCGCCGCCGGTGAAAGCGGTGCGCGTCATAGAGCCGTCGCGTGAGCTTGCGATAGGCGTGCGACCGCGGCCCGGTATTGAAGTCCCCGAGAAGGATGATCGGGTCGCGGCAATCCGCATGGCCCAGCCAATCGGGCCCGAGCAGCGTGTCGATCTGTTTGTGCCGCTCGCCCGGCATCAAGCCGAGATGGGTATTGATGACCTGCAACTCCATTCCATCCACGTCGATTGCCGCCCACAGCGCGCCGCGCGGTTCGAGTCTGCGCAAGCGTCCGCCGGGCAGCGGACCGGCTTTCACCAGGCGTGAAGGATACGCGGTGAGGATCGCATCGCCATAGAGCTCTTCCATGACCTGGAAGGCGGGATGAAACTGCACGCGCATGCCGAGCGCGGCCGCGATCAGCTCAGCCTGGTCCACGCCGCCGCTGCGCTCACGGCCGACATCCAATTCCTGCAGGGCAACGATGTCCGGGTTCAGCGGCGCGATGACGTCCGCGATCCGTTGCGGCGACCATTGCCGGTCGCGCCCTCGGCAGCCGTGGACGTTGTAGGTCATGATCCGGACCAATGGGGAAGGCTCCTGGCGGGTGAACGGCTCAGGCTACGCCATAATCAATGGTCAGGGCGGAAATGAGTTCCAAACCTGCAAATACAGGCCGGAGCATTAATTCTGGTCATCCGGGCGCGCGAAGCGCGAACCCGGAATGACGAGTCACTGAAATACCCGTGGAAGCGGAACGGGCCGCCCACGGCGCGCGGCGGCGCTTATGCTAGAAAACCCCGCGACATTCGGAGAAGGGATTCTGCTTGAAATTGATGGCTGATCTGATGCGGCCGGTCCAAGCCTTTCGTCCGGCTTATCTGCCGCTGGTGATGGTCTATTTCGCCTATGGCGCGCTCGGCATCATCGACGTCGCCCGCGACATGTGGGTGAAGGAGAGCCTCACCTTCACGCCGGCGGAGCTAGCCGGCATCGGCGTGTGGCTCACGCTGCCGTGGACGGTGAAGATGGTATTCGGCCAATTGGTCGACTCCGTGCCCATCTTTGGCTCGCAACGCAAAGCCTACATTCTCATCGGTGCGGCTTTCACCGCCGCCGGAATGATCACACTTGCCGGCGCGGCCGGCGCGTGGATCAGCGTGGCCAGCGCGGATGAGCTTTTCGTATCGGGCGCGATGCTGATCGTCGTCGGCACGGTCATTCAGGACGTGGTGGCCGACGCCATGTCCACCGAGGTGGTCGCCCGCACCGACGAGAAGGGTGCGCCACGGCCGCAAGCGGACGTGAAAGCCGAGCTCGGGATGGTGCAGGTGCTCGGCCGTCTCGCGTTGTCCGCCGGCATTCTGGCCGTCGCCGGTCTTTCCGGGTGGCTCGCGCAGATTTTCGACCGTGAGACGGTGTTTCTCTTCGGCCTGATCATTCCGGCTATCTCGGTCGCCGGCATTTTCCTGGTCAAGGCGGAAACCGCCGAGCGGCAGCCGCTCGACTGGCGCATCCTCGGCGGCGGGCTCGCCTTCGGCGCCACTGTCCTGGCGCTGGCGTTCGGCCGCGTGCCGTTCGCTCAGGAATTGATCTTCATCGTTTCCATGACGGTGATCTGCGCCATGCTGGTCATCGTCACGCGCGATCTCGACCGCAAGACCCGCCGCGCCATCCTGTTCACCAGCATCATCATCTTTGCGTTTCGCGCCAGCCCATCCGCCGGCGACGGCTATTTCTGGTGGACGCTCGACGTGCTCAAATTCGACGAGGGTTTCTACGGTTCGCTGCGGCAGACCGCGGCAATTATTGGGGTCGCGGCGCTGTGGCTGTTCAGCCGGCAATTGACCGAATATTCCGTGGCCAAGACTTTGTTCTGGCTTGCTCTGGCCGGTGCGATCCTGTCGCTTCCGAACATCGGCCTGTATTTTGGCCTGCATCACTGGACCGAGCAGATGTTCGGTTTCGGCGCGCGCAGCATCGCGGTGATCGACGCCGCGGCCAGTTCTCCCTTCGCGCAGCTCAGCATGATCCCGCTGCTGACGCTGATCGCCTATTACGCGCCGGAAGGCCGCCGCGCGACCTGGTTCGCCCTGATGGCTTCGCTGATGAACATGGCGCTGGTCGCGGGTCAGTTGCAGACCAAGTATCTCAATCAGGTCTTCACCATCGGCCGCGGCGTCTACGACGAGCTTGGTGTGTTGCTGGTGATCGTCGCGGTCCTCGGCTTCGTCATGCCGGTCGCTGCCATCATCTTCTTCGGTCGGCGGGTGTGAGACGCCAGCGAAGCGAATTTCAATTGGCGCCGATGGCTCGCAGGGCCGCTAAAGGAACGTCGAGCTCACACACGACTCCCGCGGGTTCATACTTCAATCGAACATCGCCATGAAGCTGATCGGCAAGGCGATTGATGAGGCGCGTCCCAAAACTGCGCCGGGTAGGCTCCCGGACCGGTGGCCCGCCCTTCTCGGTCCATGTCAGCTTGAACCGTTGCGCTTTCTCATCGACCACCGACGTAATCTCGATGCGTCCCGTGGTGTTGGACAAGGCGCCGTACTTGACCGCGTTCGTGCATAGCTCGTTGAGAGACATGGTGAAGGGCAGCACCGCCCCTGGACCGATCTCGATAGGAGTATCTTGAATGGCAAACCGCCGGACGTCCTGGTTGTCGAATGGTTCAATGGCGGCGCGGATGACGTCGGTCAATTTCGCGCCGGTCCAGTGTGCTTGAAGCAGCAGATCGTGCCCGCGGCCCAAGGCAATCAATCGGCTTTCGACGGCCAACCGGCCTTTATCCAGGTTCTCCGCGGTCCGCAAGCTTTGCGAGGCAATCGCAATGACCGTCGCCAACGTGTTCTTCACGCGATGATGCAACTCCTCCAGCAGCAGGCGTTGCAATCGCTTGGCGACCTCGTTCTCCGTGGCATCAATTCCAGCCTGCGCCAGGAGGCTTGCCGCATCAATTCCGGCTTGTGTCAGCAACTCGCGGAGACCCGCATTTTCCGCTTCGAGAGCGTCTTCCTTGCGGCTTGTAAAGTCGCTCGCCATGACCCCTCGCACCTGGGAACCGCGCCGGTTCCTGCCTCATTTTCGCTATCCATCATGAAAAAAGCCAGAAACAAATTGTCCGGCGGATCAAAAACCAGTCAAGGCGACGACCCGAACCACCGCCCGCGCTTCGGAACAGCCAGAGATCTTGGGCTCATGGCCGAGGAATATTTCGGTGAGGCAAGCAAAATAGAGGCACGCGCCTTGAGGCTGGAGCCGCATTGAGCGTGTGGCCGCGCGCCAGCCGGCGCGGATCAAGGTCCCGAGAGCTTGCTCACCTGCACCCGCACGGTCCCGTTCGCCTCGGCGATCACCCGCAGGGTTTTGGAATCAAACTCGATACCGGCCAGCCGAAGGTCGCGGATCGCCGCCTCGATGCGCAGGTCGTCGCTGTCCTGGCGGAAGTCCGCGAGCGCTGCGCCGATTTTCTGCCGCGCGTTGTTGGCGAACGGCTTGAGGTCCACCACCGCGTTCTGCGTCATCGCATCTTGCAGGTAGGGCATCGCCGCGCGCGCCGCCGCGCCGAGCAAGCCGAAAGCCGCTTCGGACTCGACCGCCAGTTCCATGTCGGTCATCCGCATGATCTGCTTCTCCCGGTCGAGCACCGGTCGTCCCCAGATATGCACGTCCGCTTCCGCGCCGAAGCCGAACCAGCTTTTCTTTTCCCGCGCCTTCACCCGCAGCGAGATCAGCAGCCGGTCGCCGGATGCGGCGATGGCGGCACGCAGCACTTCCACGTCCACCGCTCCGCTGCCGTCCTCGGGAAAACGTTTGCCCTTGAGCTGCGCGTGCAGCAGCTCGCTGACTTTGGTGAAAGGCAGATCGATCGGCACCGCGATCGCGACGCGTCCCTGCTCCGGCTGAGGGACGATTTCCAGCCGGGCAGGGAAGGGGCAGCTCGGCTTTGTCGCCTGATCGACGATGCGCGTTTCCGCCTTCACGCCCACCGTGAGGGTCACGTTGCTTGAATCGATACGCGGCTGCGCGGTGAAGGCATGGGTGGGGCGAAGCTCAAGCCAGAGGTCGGGCAGCCCGGTGCCCGCGCCGGGAAGCGGAATCGAGCGGCACATCTTCGCCCATTCCCGCCGCGCCGCGGCTTCGATGAAAGGGTCCTGCCGCAGCCGCGCATCGAGCGCCGCGATCTGCTCGTTGACCGTTTTGTCGATCATCGGCTTCACTTCTCTGGCCACGCTGATTTTCAGCCCGGCCACGTTCAGCGCGCCGTCGCCGATGTTCACTTGCGCGGCGAGATTGGGATCAAGCCGCCAATCCGGGGTGATCGACGGGCGCGACGATAACGCCACGGTGCCGCGCACCTCGGCGCCCTGATCCAAGATTTTGCCGGTGAGGTTTTCCACTTCGCGGCCGATCGACCGGTCGATCAGGTTGCCGAGCGTTCCCGTGAGCTTGCTGGCCTGGGTCGCGAGTTTGCCGGTCACGCGCAGCGTGCCGTTCAGCGGCGTCGAAATGACCAGCCCTTCCGGACGGCCGGCAATGGCGATCGGCCCACGCGCCATGGTGACGCCGATGTCGGCCTTGGACAGGAGATCGCTAACCGGATTGTTCGACTGGCCGGAAAGATCGCGGGGCGCGATGGCTTCCATGATGTTGCGGATGGCGGTCAAGGCGACGGCTGTTGGCGCCACCACCATCGAGGTGCGCGTCACCGGCTTCAGCGCCGGCAATTCCGGAAGCGTGGGGCGGGTGATTTCACCGGCATCCGGCCAAAAAATGCCGGTCGCCCAGAGCGTACCGGCGAAGGAAACCAGCACCACGAGAACGCCAGCGACGATCCGGATCATGGCGCGGCCGCTCCCCCCGAGCGTTGAGTCGCGGGATGTTAGTTTGCTTGCCGCCGCCGCGCCAGCCGCCATGGCCGCTTGCACGCGCCGGAAAACTAAGCGCGTTCTTTCTTCGTCATCCCGGGCTTGGCCCGGAAATCCACGACTTTCCTCGAAAAGCGAGACGCGGCCGGAACAAGTCCGGCCATGACGGCGAGGCGCGGCGTCTTATGACCTACCCATGCGGTGCGGCTTGAGCACTGCGTAGACCGCCGCGTTCGCCGGCGTCGGCACGCTAAGCTCGCGCCCGAGCGCCGCCACTTTCCCCGCCAGCCAATCGACCTCGATGCGGTTGCCGCGTTCGAGATCATGCAGCAGCGACGCCTTCATGCCGGGCGGCGCGGCGCCGGCGAATGTCATCCGGTCCTCGATGAAATTCGGCGGCAGGATGACGCCCTTGGCCTGCGCCACAGCGATCACCTCTTCCATCAGGCTGTGGAAAAAAGCGCGGGTGTCCGCGTCGGCCAATATCGGCCCGAGCGGCATGCGCATGGCGCCGGTCGCGCCGGAGAGGCCGACAAGGAACGTGAACTTCTGCCAGCGCTCGCGATTGATGGCGTCCGACACCGCGATATCGATGCCCGCTTTCTGCGCGGCGGCGGCGAAGGCCGTGAGCTGTGCGTCCGGCTTCCCGTCGATGCGCCCGCACACCATCTTGGCGAATTGGCTGGTGTGGCTGATGACGCCAGGCGTCCCGATGACGCTCGCGATGTAGGCCGAGCCTCCTACTACTTGATCCTGGCCCAGGATCGGCGCGACACGCTCCACGCTGTCCACGCCGTTCTGCAAGGTGATGACGCGCGTCTGCGGCCCCACCAGCGGCCGCGCGGCCTCGGCCGCGATTTCGGTGTCCCACAGCTTCACCGCGAACAACACGATATCCACCGGCCCGACATCTTTCGGGTCGGAGGTCGCCTTTGCATCCTTCAAATGAATGTTGCCGAGCGGGCTTTCGACCTTCAGCCCGTTCTTGCGGATGGCCTCGAGATGAGCGCCGCGCGCGATGAAGCTCACGTCATGCCCCGCCGCCGCCAGCCTGCCGCCGAAATATCCGCCCACGGCTCCCGCCGCCATTACCGCGATCCGCATAATGCAACTTCCTTGCTCCTCCCTCTCCCCATAGGGGAGAGGGTTGGGGTGAGGGGGTTACCACCATCAGAGAGTCCGTACGCCCTCACCCGGCGCACTTCGTGCGCCACCCTCTCCCCACGGGAGAGGATGAGGTTGCCGCCTTATACACCAAGGCCGGGGCGTTTCACCGTCCCGGCCTTGGCTGTTAGTCGCATCACCCAGATTACCGGGTCTCGAGCGTGGCTGCGTGTCAGCGAACCAATGAGCCCCACTTCGGGTCAGTCGCGTCCACGGGCCGGGCGCGCACGAGCTTGCCGTCGCGATGAGCATGCAGCTCGGCGAACTTGCCGTCCTTCTTGCCGAGCACTTCAAAGTGCTTTTTCACCGGGCGCGGCTCACCGATGAGCTCGTATCCGTTGTCCGTCACCAGCTTCTTCGCTTCCGCGAGGCCGAACGGCGTGCGCTCCACGACCTTGCCGTCGCGATGCAGGTCGATCTCGTAGTTCTTGCCATCCTTCGATGCCATGGCCGTGAAGTGCTTCTTCGTCGCTGCCGGCTCGCCGGTCACTTGATAGCCCTTCTCGGCTGCGAGCTTTTTCGCGTCCGCTGAGGCGAAGGAACTCCGCCCGTCGGGAGCGGGCTTGCCCATCAGCCATTCGCGCCAGCTCTCGCCACGCTTGTCCACCTCGTAGGCATTCCCGTCGGCCAGCGTCACGCGGCGTGCCCGCAGTTGGTTTTTGTTCCGGTCGCCTTCGATCTCGATCTTCTCGCCTTGCTTGATAGCGACCTTGTCGGGGCCCTTGGGACCGATATCGACCAGGACCTTGCCGGCCGTGGTCTCGACGACAAAGCGGGGGCCGAAAACGTCGGTGACGGTGCCGGCAATCTTTGCGGGCTCAGCGAACGCAGCGCCCGTCACGGCCACAAAACTGGCCGCCAGGCAAACGACTGGGTACTTCATTGGTGGGTGTCCTTTTTTGGGAGGACCGTGTGGTCCCGACGGAGAGCAACGATTGCGGACTCTTATGGTTCAGCTCCGACTGGCGTATATGTATTTGTATCCATGCGGCCGGTTGCCGTGATCGGCATGTGCTCCATCCAATGAATGCGGCCCGCTGATGCGCCAAGGCCGGGACGTTTTACCGTCCCGGCCCACGCTTCGTCGCTTGCCAAAGCGTTAGTCGCTTGCCACAGAACTTCTAATAGACACCGCTCACTCGGCTATGCGCCAGGGTTGCGCCGGGAATGTGATCGCGCGCGGCAATGACCGGCGTGCGCGCCCCAGCCGGCAGCACCACGACCTTGGTGCCGACATTCACGCGGCTGTAGAGATCGATCACGTCTTCGTTCAGCATACGGATGCAACCGCTCGAGACGTTCTTCCCGATGCTCGACGGCGTGTTGGTGCCATGGATGCGGTAGATGGTGCCGCCGATATACATCGCGCGCGCGCCGAGCGGGTTGCCGGCGCCTCCGGCCATCCAGCGCGGCAGATAGGGTTGCCGTGCGATCATCTCCGGCGGCGGCGACCAATCCGGCCATTCCGCTTTGCGCTCGACGCTTTTGACGCCCGACCAGGTGAAGCCTTCGCGCCCCACGCCGATGCCGTAGCGCATCGCCTTGCCGCCGCCGAGTACGTAGTAGAGATACGTGTTTGGTGTATCGATGATGACCGTGCCGGGTGCTTCGCGCGTCGGATAATTCACGATCTGCTTACGCAGATGTCCGGGCATCGTCGCCGCCGACTCTTCCGGCTCCGGCAAGATCGATTCATAGGGAGGCTGCTGCTGCGGCACGCTGGCCGGCGGCATGATCTGTTCGAAAATGGATATGGGAAAACGTGGCGATGGGTCGCTATAAGCCAGCGTTTGCGCGGATGCTGGCTGCATCCCGAGGACCGCTCCGGCGGTCGCTAGAATGGCGCCGGCGGAACGGAAACGACTGAAGGAAAACTGCATGGCACCCTCTTTCGATTTCCGTATTCGTAGAGATCAAATCGAAAGAGGTTGGAATGTTCCGCTGTCACCTTTTCTGTAAATGTCAAGACAGTTGGAACCAATTTGACGTGAATGAATTAGAAATACGGCAATCACACATCTGGGCCGGGTGTGCAGGAAACGCGCGCGTTTGTTTGCCGTTCACTGAAACAAATTTGTCATCCCGGACGGCCCGCAGGGCCGGTCCGGGACCCACATCAACGCATGTCATGGGTCCCGGCTCTCGTGCTCCGCACTCGGCCGGGATGACAACTATATTTGTTCCTTCTTCCCCGCGTGCCACCCCGCCACGGCATCGGGCGCCGCATCAGTCGAGGCGAAGTAAGGCTTGATGTCGATCAGCGGCGTGCCGTCCAGGCAATCCAACCCCTGTACCGACAGCGTCGTGCCTTCCACGCCAATCAACCGCACCACGCTGAGAGCAATGGGGTTGGGCCGCGCCGGTGAACGCAGGGCGAAAGTGCCGCGCTGCTCGCCGTAATGATGCGGCACTTGCACCACCAGATCCCGCCGGGCCTTGTCCATCCAATACAGCACGATCAGGTGCGAGCAGGTCTCGATGTCCTTGAGCGCGGCCGCCCAGCGCGGGTCCACTACGATCCGGCATACGGCGTCGGATTCGCGCGGATTCTTCGGGCACTCCTCCCGCCGCGTCCACGGCGTCCGGATGCGCCCGATGAAATAAACCGAGGCGTCGAACTGGTCGGGCAGGGCGATCGTCACCTCGCCTTCACGGATTCCATAGCGGTCGCCGGCCATCACTGATCCCCGTTCGGCGGCAGCCCCGCCCAGGCTTGATCTTTTACGTTTAAGCGTATAAAGATATCTTTATATGTTCTGGGATAGGCTATTTCGGCCTTTTCTCGCGAGTCCCTTGTCATGTCAGTCGCCTTGGCCTTCGCCGACCTGAATGCCGCCCTGAAAGCCGCGGGCGAGGGCACGCGGCTTCGCATCCTCGCGCTATTGGCCGAGGCCGAGCTGACGGTCTCGGACCTTACCGAGATTTTGCGCCAGTCGCAGCCGCGCATTTCGCGCCATCTCAAGCTGCTCAGCGAAGCCGGCTTGGTCGAGCGCTTCCGCGAAGGCTCCTGGGCCTTTTTCCGCATCGCCGAGCAGGGCGGCGGCGCCGAGGTTCTGCGCACGCTGATCGCGCGGCTCGATCCGAAAGACACGACCATCGCCCGCGACCGCGAGCGGCTTGCCGCCGTCCGCGCGGCGCGCGCCGCAGCGGCGCAAGCTTATTTCCGCCGCCACGCCGCCGAATGGGACCGCATCCGCAAGCTGCATGTGGCGGACGCGGCGGTAGAAGAGGCGATCCGCGCCGCTCTCGCTGATAAGCCGTTCCGCTCGCTACTCGATCTCGGCACCGGCACGGGGCGAATGCTGGAAGTGTTCGGCCCGCATATCGAGCGCGGTCTCGGCCTCGACCTCTCGCTCGACATGCTTTCGCTCGCTCGCGCGCGCCTCGACCGCGCCGGCTTGCGCCATTGCACGGTGCGCCAGGGCGACATCTACGATCTCGCGCTGCCCAAGGATTCCTTCGATCTCGTCATCATCCATCAGGTGTTGCACTTCCTCGACGATGGCGCGCGCGCCATCCGCGAGGCAGCCCGCGTGCTGCGGCCGGGCGGGCGGCTCTTGGTGGTCGACTTCGCGCCGCACGATCTTGAATTTTTGCGTGAGGAACACGCGCATCGCCGCCTCGGCTTCACGCCGGAAACGGTGACGCAATGGACCGAAGCCGCCGGGCTTGACTCCGTCCTGCACCGCACGCTGCCGCCGGAGCCCGGCTCCGAGAGCAAGATCGCCGTGTCGCTCTGGCTCGCGCGCGATCCGCGCGTCGCGGTCGCCTCCAAGCGGGAAGTGGCGTGATGGAAAGCCAGCTCCGCCAAAGCCGCACCCATACCAATGGCGAACGCCGCATCGGCGTCTCCTTCGAATTCTTTCCGCCCAAGACGGAGGAGATGGAGAAGACGCTTTGGGAATCGATCACGCGCCTCGCGCCGCTGGCGCCAAATTTCGTTTCCGTCACCTATGGCGCGGGCGGTTCCACCCGCGAGCGCACCCACGCCACGGTTAAACGCATTCTGGATGAGACGTCGCTTACTCCCGCCGCGCATCTGACCTGCGTCGCCGCCACCCGCGAGGAGGTGAACCAGGTGATCAGAGACTATTGCGCCGCTGGCGTGCGCCATATCGTGGCGCTGCGCGGCGATCCGACCGGCGGCATCGGCGAACGCTACGCGCCGCATCCCGGCGGTTACACCAACGCTGCCGATCTTGTCGGGGGCATCAAGCGCATCTGCGACGCGGAAGTGTCGGTTTCGGCCTACCCGGAGAAGCATCCTGACAGCCCGAATGTCGAAGCAGATATCGATATGCTCAAAGCCAAGGTGGATGCCGGCGCGACCCGCGCCATCACGCAATTCTTCTTCGAGAATGATCTCTATTTCCGCTATCTCGATCGCGTGCGCGCGCGCGGCATCGATGTGCCGGTGGTGCCGGGCATCCTGCCGGTGCAGAATTTCAAGCAGACGAAGAATTTCGCCGACCGCGCGGGCGCGTCCATTCCCGCTTGGCTGGCCGACCGCTTCAATGGCCTCGACGACGATCCTGCCACGCGCAAGCTGATCGCCGCCGCCGTCGCCGCCGAACAGGTGCTCGATCTGGTTGATCGCGGCGTCACCAATTTCCATTTCTACACCATGAACCGCGCCGACCTCGTTTATGCCGTGTGTCATTTGTTGGGTTTGCGGCCGGTGACGTCGCAACAGGCACGGCGCACTCCCTCTCCCCAGCGGGGAGAGGGTTGGGGTGAGGGGGTTCCGGCGGCTACTTCGGGCAGTGTGCCATGACCCACAACGTCATTGCCGCCAAACGATTGCGTCGCAATCAAACTGATGCCGAGCGATTGCTTTGGTTTCGGCTGCGCGACCGGCGCTTGAGCGGGTTGAAGTTCAAGCGGCAGATGCCGATCCATCACTACGTTGTCGACTTTTGCTGCTCGGACGTGCGTCTGATCGTTGAACTTGATGGCGGTCAACATGGAGTGTGTGCAGAAGCTGACGCTGCGAGAACGAAGAGGCTTGAGGAGTTGGGCTACCTCGTCCTTCGTTTCTGGAATAATGACGTGCTGACAAACACCGACGGCGTGCTTGAGACAATCGTCAGCACGGCAAAACAACATAGTCCCGAACCCCCTCACCCCGGCCCTCTCCCCCACGGGGAGAGGGAGAAGTGCGCCTGAGCGAGTAGCGATGTCAGTATCAAAATCAAAAGTTGAATCCGCCATCCGCCGCGCGGCGGCGGAACGCATTCTCGTGCTCGACGGCGCCATGGGCACCATGATCCAGGGGCTCAAGCTCGACGAGAGCGGCTATCGCGGCGCGCGCTTCGCCGATTGGAAGCGCGACGTGCGCGGCAATAATGATCTGCTCATCCTCAGCCAGCCCGGCGCCATCCGCGACATCCATCTCGCTTACTTCCGCGCCGGCGCCGACATCGTGGAGACCAACACCTTTTCCTCCACCACCATCGCCCAGGCCGACTACGGCATGGAGGCGCTGGCCTATGAGCTGAACGTGCAAGGCGCGAAACTCGCGAAGGAAGCAGCGAAACTCGCCGAGGCCGGGGACGGCCGCCCGCGCTTTGTCGCCGGCGCGCTCGGTCCGACCAACCGCACCGCCTCGATCTCGCCCGATGTGGGCAATCCCGGCTTCCGCGCCATCACCTTCGATGAGCTGCGCGAAGCCTATGGCGAGCAGGTGCGCGGCCTGCTCGACGGCGGCGCGGACATCCTCTTGATCGAGACCATCTTCGACACCCTCAACGCCAAGGCCGCCATCTACGCCATCGCGGAAATCACCGAGACGCACGGCGTCGACGTGCCGCTGATGATTTCCGGCACCATCACGGACCTCTCCGGCCGTCTCCTCTCCGGCCAGACGCCGGAGGCTTTCTGGAACTCGGTGCGCCACGCCGCGCCCCTGTCGATCGGGCTTAATTGCGCGCTCGGCGCCAAGGAAATGCGCGCGCATGTGGACGAGCTTGGCCGCGTCGC